>TARA_R110001592_G_scaffold1362_4_pt1 | contig 32950 bp, 70 predicted proteins | sample TARA_R110001592 | Tara Oceans TARA_R110001592 (sample SAMEA4398387) | marine metagenome | biome: Polar Biome; feature: [SRF] surface water layer (ENVO:00010504); material: water (ENVO:00002006), including particulate matter (ENVO:01000060) such as... | depth 5 m | reverse complement strand
CACCGCCAGGCTCTAATTACACGCTAGAAAACAGCAGTGAAATCTGTCGGCAGTTTGCAATTGCTTCTTTAGCAAATGTGATCAAAAAGGTTTCAGACTCACACGAACAACCCCTCAGATACCGAAACATCAGAAAAGATGCGCATCTATTACTCCTTGACATTTTAGGTCATAAAGGAGTATGGACTACCGAGTGGGCAGAAGAATTAGAAAACATAATAAACGCTGCTCGAAAATCGGGTATTTTGCTAGGAGCAAACATGAAAAATCCAGTTTCAATCCATCCGGCCCTAGGGTTCTTAACAAACATATACGACGAAGTTTATAGACAAATAAAATCAGATCCGGATGTTGACTGCCTTAGAGTTAGAAATCTAATAGATGACGTTATTGATTTAGATTCTGACCTCTTGATCTGGTCTCTAAACAACGATACAGACAATATGCCCCAGCAGCTTAGTGACAGATATGTTGATGTTCTTGCGACTGCCAAGCGCCTCGATCTTCTGCCTTACGGATTTGAAAAGAACCTTACAACAGCTAAGGGTCAAAAGTAGCCTCATGAAACCGATTATAATACGCAGTGCACTATTAACACGTCTTGTGTCTTGGTTTTTTCCTGTTGCTGGAATCACGATCTGGCCGTTTATAATCGTAAATCCTAAGTATGAAAACGAACGGCTAATCAATCACGAAAGCATTCATATACACCAACAGACCGAGCTTTGGGTTTTAGGGTTCTACGCAGTTTATTTGTGGGACTGGCTTCGTTTTCTCATTCGCACTAGAAATCCGCAGGAAGCATATAGAATGATTAGGTTTGAAAGAGAAGCGTATGCAAACGACACTAATATGCTTTACTTGGAAGACAGGTCGCAGTACGCTTGGCTGAATTACGAGCCGGAGGACATGAGTTGAAAATACAGAAGCTCAAGCAGATTATCAAAGAAGAGTTAACTAGAGCGTCAAGAAGTGACAGAGCACGTATCGATGTCGACGGGCATACTGTTGACTGTGATCTAGCACTATCAGACGCTCAGCGAATGCACGGCATGATGGACAGAAAAACGATGGGTGCCAACGAAGGAATGCTGTTTGTTTTCCCAAAACCAGAACATCAATCTTTCTGGATGCGCAACACCCATGTTCCGCTTGATGTGATCTTTGCTGATGAAGCTGGCCGAGTTCTGAATGTTGAGCAGGGTCACCCAATGTCTGAGTATCGCATGCTTTCAAAAGGCCCAGCTAAGTTTGTGCTGGAGGTGCCAATGGGCTGGTGCAATAAAAGAAGAGTGGGTCCAGGGTCAATCATAAGGTTTTGATCAGCTCCCTCTTCGAGGGAGGTATACATTTTACTCTCTAGCGTAATAGTTATAATGTGTTTCCTATAGCTACCAGGAGAAATTATGAGCGCTCACCTTAAACCAAAAAAGACCATTCTTAAATTTCGCTTGGCATCGCCAGAAGAAACATTTCTAAAAAATAAAAAGAAAGCCGCACAGGCACGTACAGAGCGTCCTCCTGCAGATTTTGGAGCCGCAGAAATGGGCTTCGGTGCAGAGAGCATGCAGGAGAATGACATGAAAAAGATTCGCATTATCCGTGAGGAAGTGGAACAGAAGTTCCAGGTAACTTTAGGTCAGCTTAAGCAAATCATCAACGAAGAGATTGAAATGCTCGAGGAAGCAGTTAATGATGATGCGCCTGTTAAGGCAGTTCAGGCTGCTCTTAATATGTTGGGTTACCCACAAGACAGCCTTGGTCGTCCACTTAAAGTCGACGGTGTCTACGGCAAAAACACACACGATACAGTTGTGAAGTTCCAAGCTTCACAGGGTTTGGCACAAGATGGCCGAGTCGGACCCAATACTGCGAAAGAAATACAAAGAGCGCTTGGTGCACAGCCCGTTGGTGCACCTGAATCTGGTGAAGAAGAGGGGACTGAGTTTGTGACAGACCTTAGCGGCATGACCCAAGCTGATGCTGACGAGTGGTTAAAGAAGAATGCTGAGATTCCTGCCGGTAGAAAACCAGTTGATCGCAAGACCACACCAGAATCTTATGTCGACAATGAAATCGCCGAAAAGATCGAAGCTGCTGCAACCAACAAAGAAAGATTCAGCTCTCCATTCGCTGCAGGCGCAGCATTAAAGCTGTTTGCTGATGAAGGTGACAAAGAGCTCCTCGCCGCACTTCGTGATATGGTTGAACGTGAAGGACGCCGCGTGAAACAGAAGGTGAACCAAATTAGAAAGAACCGCAAAAGGATTCTTGGTACAACATCTGATAGAAACAAGGCTGCACAACGTCAAGCCTTCGCAGATAAAATAAAAGCTGATTCTGAAGAAATGGCACAAAGATTACAAATTGCAGCTCTTAGCCCAACAGGACTCGTACTTCGTCTAGAAGGCAAAGAGCTTAACGAGCAACTCAGCCCTTCAGGCAACGAAGATTACACCCTTAACGTTGTTGATACTTTGATGCAAAAAATAAGAGACACAAAAATGGTGTTGCGCCGAAGACGACGAAAGAAAGCTAAGTCTGCCGAAAAACCAGCTGTTTCTGCACCTAGCACAGCGAAGACAGCAGTCGGATCAGCAAGTAAAGGCGATGACACTCCCGCAAAGCCCATGCCAAAACTGATATCAAAGTCAGAGATTGCGTCAATCGCAAAATATCTTTCTAGCGAAGCGTTCGGCCAGTTTGGTTATCCATCATCTTCAAAAGAGGACCCCAAAGACACAAGCACCTATGCCAAGAAAAAGGTTCCAGGTGCATGGGAAAAGGCAAAAGCAGACATTGATAGGGCCATTAGCGCAGCACAGATTAAAGATCTAGCAGTCGCTTACAAGAAAGAAGAAGGCGATGAGCTTATGAAAGACATACTGTACTGGCTAAACCAAGCAAAAAAACAAACAGGATCCAGCGGATACTTGGATTCTCATGTCAAGCATCTAAAGAAGATATATGACACCACCAGATCAGCACTTAATAAGCACGATTCTGACCCTGTTGTGGCACTGACCACAGCTAACTTAGAGGAGAATAATTCATGAGTTTAATTCAATCACTTTGGAACTTAGTAGTAGACACAATCGGCGCAGTTTTAACGCTGGTCGGCGTGCTACTCTCTAATCTTTGGGACCTGCTTTTGGTCCTTCACATGGAGTCACCGCGCCTTGAAGGCTTATTGATAGGTGTCACTCTTGCATGGGTCATGATGCGCCGCGACAAGCACCCAATCCTTAGAGCACTTTCCGCACCGCTCAAGCTCGTACTTGATATCTTAGATCTTGCTTGGGACCAAGCAGTAGAGCTAGTACAGGATGTGTGGGGATCTGCAGTCGACATTGTCGAAAGCGCAGTGAAGCAAGGTATGAATCTGGTTTCCTCCAGCGCTTCGTGGGCAATGTCCAAACTCAAATCAGTTAGAAATAAGCTTCGAAAGAAGCAAGGAGACGAATAATGAAAAAAATTCAAATTAAGCGCTTGAGCGAAGCAGCTCAAAAAAACGAAGAGCAACCTAAAAAAGTATCTGAGACACTTAAGATTACAGTTGCAGGCCTCAAAGCCTTGATTCAAGAAGAGATCGACCGCATGGACAATGATCTTGATACCGACAATGACGGATCAATCTCAGCAGATGAGCTTGAAGCAGAGCTTCAAGATATCAAAGACGACCTAGAAATGGAAGAATTTGAAGTCATGATCACTCCAGAATCTGGTAGAGGACCATCCAAGCGCGTCTTTGTTACGATCAACGTAGCAGGTCACGAAACTCCTCGTGAAAGCAAAGAAGCCGCGAAAGCTGAAGCTGAATCCAAGCACCCAGGCATGGCAGCACGATTTGCTGAGTTCGAAAAAGTCGGCGGTCTCGACGCCAATATGGAGTAAGCAAAATGAAACCAAACTCAGCCGCAGCTATAGTCACTTTGAAGATCCCGCATGAACACGACTCTGATGAGCTCGCTGAGGCAATGATGCAGTGGTCTTCCTTTACGCGTGCTGTCGGTCTTTGGTTTCACAGTGCACACATCTTGGCAAAAGGCTCCGGGTTCTCAGGCGATCATGAGCTCCTTTATAATGAGATCTATACATCAGCTCAGGAAGATACTGACACCATCCTGGAAAAATCAGTTGGTCTAACTCAAGATGAAGGAACTGCTTGCCCAATGCCTATCACGAGAAGAGCACTTGAGGTAATGGAGCAGTACCCAAGCCCAAGCAACGCTTCTTGTCTTTCAATAGCTTGCGCCGGATTAGCCATGCTTAAAAACTACGTTGCAGGCCTTGAGAACTTGTATAAGATGCTTGATGAGCAAGATCTTTTAACACTCGGATTAGATGATCTTATCATGACCCAAGCAAATCAGTATGAAGGTTTTGTATATAAGCTTCAGCAGAGAGTAAAGACGGAGATGAACAAGTGAGAATTAAAGCAACAAGCCTTAAGGTGATGGCCAAGAAAGAAGCTAAAAGACTCACAGAAGTTACTGCAGACAATCCTGCATATGTTTCTCCAGCAGGCATCGTTACACCAACACAAGGTGAGCTTTCTAGCGATGAGAAGACAGAACTAGAATCACAGCTTCAAGATCTAGAAGATCAAAAGGCAGCAGCAGATGAAAAGCTCAAGACAGATCCAGCTGCTGCAGGGCACATCAACAATCTTAACATAAAGATATCACGTGCTGAGAAACTGCTAAACAAAGACGCGTAACTTCCTATTTAATTTTAGGAGTATAAAGCACGTGAACAAAGAAAAAATCCAGCAGTTTGTAGATCAAGATATTAATCCCTCCCTGTCGAACCACGGCGGATGGCTAAAGATTTCCCACGTTGACGACCAGACAAACGACATACAGATTGAATTGGGCGGCGGATGTCAAGGTTGCGCTGGTGCAAGAATGACAATGAAGATGGGTATCGAGAAAATACTCAGAGAAAATTTTCCAGAAATAAATCAAATAGAAGACATCACTAAACACACAGAGGGTGAAAATCCCTTTTACTAAGGTAGCTAATGGGTCAGCCAGCGTCTACATCTGAAATGAAAAGAGCTGCAACTTTGCAGCTGTTCAGGTTTAAGCAAGCAGTCATTCGTCATATTGATGACGGAAAAGACACGATGAACCCGAGAATAAAAAACTTACTCCAAGACATCGAGCGCCTTCAAGATAGAATCGACGCCCTCGATCCCACGTCATCGTGGCCTGATGAATTCACCGCTGAGTTTAGGCATTTATACCAGACTATGCACAGGTTGAGAATCTCTTTAAGTTAGTGTAAGTCCACCTCCGGCATGTTATAATGCAAGCGTGAAAAAAAAGAAAAAAGCTAAATTTTTTTGTGTACAAAGCTAATCAATCTCTGTACAATATGAACGTGGAGATATCATCTTGAAGACGATGCAAAAAGCAGATAAAATTATTCGAGCAGAAGAGAATCAAGTTTCTCGACTTCTTGGTCAAGGGTACAACTTTTGCCCTAAAGATGTTTGGAAGACTCAAGTAAGAGATTCCAAGCCTGAACCCCCCAAGAAGAAAGCTAAGAACAATAAAAAGAAAAAGAGTGTAGATTAGTTTAGCATTCGGTATAATGTACTCGGAGATGAAACAATGAAACATCAGCACACACCCTTTTATAAAGCAGCAGCAGCTCGATATCAAGGACAGATTGAAGAAGCCAAGGCTGTCATTCATACGTACCTTATAAACCCTGTCGGAATCGGAGAGCATAGCAATTTGCTCGATGAGGTTGATAAGTGGGTTGGTGTTCTTGCTGAAGCAGAAGAACGCTTGCAAACATTAAGAAATAATTTTGGTGAAGGTTCATTAAGCGAACCTCGTTCATAAACAGCATGTTAAAGGAGAAAAATCATGCATGAAATCGTGAACCCTGACAATCTAAAAGAATTGACTGAACGCGATCTGCGCCAGGAAGTTCGTAGGTTTCAAGGAATAGTTAGCCAGCTTAGAAAGCAAGGCGACCACAACGGTGTAGTTCCTATTGAAATCGAAATTTGCTATTTGCAAAGAGAGCTTGAGTTACGAACTCGATTCTCTTCCAAAGAGCGTACTCGCCCACCACAACAACGTCAACCTCAAATTGAGTTTGAAACAGAAGTATAAGGAGGAGAAACATGAGCTTACTTAAAAGACCTACGCTTTTTGATCTGATCATTCGTGATACTCAAAACCAGCTATTCAGCGACATTGACCGCAATGGTTTGTCCAACACGTCAGTGTACGCACCATCAGTCAATACTTACCGTACTGGAAACGATCTGACTTTTGAAGTTGCTGCTCCCGGTTATAATAAGCAAGGACTAAACGTATCAGTGGATAGAAATGTCTTGACTATTCAAGGTGATGCAAACACTGAAGACCGAGAAGGTGCAATTAGAACTGAGTATGAAACGACTTCGTTCACTCGCACTTTTACTCTTCCATCTGATGTTGACGCTTCAACGTTAACTGCGCGCTATAATGACGGCATCTTGACTGTCAACGCTTCTTTACTCGATTCTTCTAAAACCCTTAATATTAACATCGAGTAAAGATAGGATCACACATGTCCGGCCTCGGAAAATACCTAAAAGACATTGGCAAGCACAGCCTTCTTACGAAGCAGCAGGAGCAAGAACTCGCAAAGAGAATCGAAGCAGGAGACCAAGCTGCAAAACGTGAGATGATACAAAGGAATCTACGACTAGCAGTCTCTGTTGCCAAGAAGATGCAGAAAAAGACTGTAGATCTCGAAGATCTTATCCAGGAAGCAAACATCGGTTTGATCCGGGCAGTTGAAAAGTTCGACTGGAGAAAAGGATTTAGATTCTCCACGTATGCACACTGGTGGATCAGGCAAAGCGTTTCTCGATTCTTGCAAATGAATGGAAAGACTGTTCGAGTACCTGGTCACGCTCAAGGGTTGTACTACAAAATCCAAGAAGCCAAAAAAGTTTATCGAGAAGAGTTTGAATGCGATCCGAATAATGCAGAGATTGCAGAGATCTTAGGTGTGACTGTCAAGTCAATTGAAGCTTCGATCGACGCACCCTCTTTTGCAGTGTCTCTCGATGCGCCAAGGTTCCAAGATTCAGAATCCGGTACGTTAGCTTCGTTTATTCCAGACGAGGAATCAGAGAATCCTGACGATGTTGTGGCTAGAAAGCACTTCACACGTTCTGTTACTAGAGCAATGAGAAAGCTTTCAAACAGAGAGCAAGCAGTAATTAGATTACGCTTTGGAATCTCTGAGCCTGATGAAAAAGAAGTGCTCACCATGACACAAGAACAAGAAAACTATCTATTTGAAAGAGAAGAAGATGTTACAGCCCCCTAGAAAATACAGAATGATCACGCCCCAAGTGACAATCAGTGGACCTCTTACTCCTGCAAGTATTGATTTTGTCAAGCAAACTGGATGTAGAAAGATCGTAACCATCGGGGGAGGATTCCTTCACCCAGACGTAGTGCCTCATATAAAAGAGAATCAAATGGAAGTTGTTTACTATCCGTTCCCAGTCTGTTCTGAGGTGAATGAAGTACAGGAGAGCTTATCCAGAGTCCATAATCAAATTCAGCACTTGATCAAGAAGGGTTCTAGGGTGCATGTTGTAGGTGATGTCTCCTTAACTGACATTGCTTGCATCGTCGGTGCTCTCAGAAAGACTCAAGGCTGGTCCCTGGGCAATATATTGTCAGAGGCAATCGATATCTCAGACGGTGTCGAGACCAGTGATTTAATCACGGCAATTCACAATTTTGAACCCAACCCACAATCAAACCCATTTAGCACGGAGAATAACTAATGAGCATGCCCAAAGGAAGAAAAGTATCAGGCGGATACGCTACAGTCAAAGACGGTCTAGATTACAGGACTATTTCTGAGATCATGACGTCCAGAGGACACAAAATGAATCATGCGACAGCTCGCAATGTATTGCTTAGCGCAATGAAGACAATCGCTGAAGATATCGTTACGAGTCAAGACATAAATATTAATGATGTTGATATTGATCAAATCGCCAAATCGCCCCTGTTTCAGTCAGGTGTTGCAGATGTCATTGATGATATTGACGCCATGGGAAAGAATGATCTAGCATGACATCCCAAGTCGATTGGACATTTTTAATTCAGTCCAGACTGAAAAGGTCAGTCGGTTCCTGGTTTGAAAAGCATGAGGTAGAAACTTATGAGCAAGCAATTAAGCTTCTACAGAAGAATGATTTACCAGTGGCAAGCCGTGAAGAAGTGGCTAAGCACCTTCCCCATCGCCCCGAAATCAATGATCTTCTTTTTAATAGTGGTTCCACTACCACTTCTGTTGCTAGTCGCCTTGCTAAAAAGGAAGTCGATAAAGGTCCCAAATCTGCAGCAGAGGAAGCTGCTGACGCCATCACAGCGTCTTCGGCTGCGCAGGTTACAAAGAGCTCGCCAAAACCTAAAAAGAAAAATGCGACCGCTAAAAAGCAGACAGCAAAGCGATCAACCAAAGCAGCTACAAAAACCGCAACCAAAACCACGCGGAAAAGAAAAGTAAAAAATGAAGAATGAGTATTACTGCATGGGTAGAATAAGAACCCTGGCAGGGTTAAATAAAGAGTGCACATTCAGATCACTAAGCCTAGAAAACGGACTTGATCACCACTGCCCAATCTGCGGCACAAAACTTTTGCAACAAGAAATCAAATAAGATAGGAGACAGACGTTCACATGAACAGATTTGATAGAATGCATTTCTTGCTTGAAAAGCGAAACATGACTCATGAAAAGCTTTTGAACGATTTAATTGAGAAACTTGATGAGGAGACAGCCATTGAGCTTTTCGAATCAATCGAGACAATGAACGGTATCGAACCGCCAGGCACTGATTACGACGGTGTGTGGTACGAAGATAACTGGGATCAGGAAGCAAATAAATATTAGAGAATAAATATATACATTAGAGCCTCAACACCATATACTAGAAAAGGTAGGTAATCACTTCGCCGTCACGTTTGATTCCTCCCTGCTTTGGACGGAAAGCGAAATTAGATCACTTTGCTGGAGCCATCAACCCAGCTTAAAAAACTGATGGAAGGTGTTGAGGCTCTTTTGCCGCTTTAGCTCAGTTGGTAGAGCAGTTGTTTTGTAATCAGCAGGTCATCCGTTCAAATCGGATAAGCGGCTCCAAAGGCATCCCGGTTTCGGGATGCTTTTTTTTTGTATAATGAGCAATGTCTCTGTAAGATTAGACTATGATTATCAATGAATCGTTTTTAATTGGACTGTCACTTGCAGGAACCTTAAGCGCAGTTATCGGTCTTGAAAGAGAGATAACAGGACAACCTGCAGGGATTCGGACGCATTTGATCTTAGGCATAGGAGCAGCCTTGGCGTCAATGCTGTCGATCGCATTCTCAAAACACCTAGCAAACCCAGCATTCCCATCAGACCCTGGAAGAATTGTCGCGCAAGTGGTCAGCGGAGTCGGCTTCCTCGGCGGAGGCGCGATTCTTCGTTACGGTGTTAACATCAAAGGGTTGACAACTGCTTCATCTCTCTGGACTACTGCGATCATTGGAATTGCATGTGGTGCTGGGTTTTATGTAGAAGCGTGTTTTACTACTGTCTTTGTGATCACCGCTCTAGTTGTTGTCGACAAGATAGTCAAAAAAGCTCTGGGCATCTATACCAATCATGAGATAACAATACGAGTAAAAGATCGTCCAGGCATCATCAATGATATCCGACAAAGATTAGATGAATTGGAATGCAAGGTATTGCTGATCACACCGCGAATAGAAAAGAATAATAACCTAGAAATCACTATAGCTGTGAGAAAACCAAAAGAGCTAAGCTTAGATAAGCTAATTAAACTAGTTCAGAGTGTGAGTGTAAAAGATGCTTAGTTCATTAATTTTATCGCTATTGATTGCATCGCCATCGTACAAAGTTCAAAATCACAACTCAGCTTACGAGCGCAAGACAGCAGACCAAATAGTCAGATATCTTCGTCAACTACCCCCAGGTATTCTTAGCAGAGTCTTGCGTGGAATGAAGTGGCAACCAGTCTCCAAGGCGCAGCCCTGTCCAAAGAAAAGAATAAAAAAGAAGACAGATCTAGACTGGGAAGACCGAATGCTTATTGATTTAATGCTCCCGTAACAATAAACAATTTAAGTTTTATGAGTATTATGAAGAGTAGGGAAATCCTCATGATAAAGCGTAAGAACATTTATTTTGCCGCTATTGTGCTAAACCTTGGGTTGGCAGTAGCAAATGCAGTAATAAGTAATTTTGAGTGGGCAGCTTTTAATGTTTTCATTGCAGCTGTATGTCGTGTGGGATATGTTACATCAGAGAAAGAAAACTAATGTGCGGGTATAGCTCAGTTGGTAGAGCGTCAGGTTTCCAACCTGAATGCCGTCGGTTCGAGCCCGACTACCCGCTCCAAAAATGCTCCTTAACTCAGTTGGTAGAGTAGCTGACTGTTAATCAGCGAGCCGTTGGTTCGAGTCCAACAGGAGCAGCCAAAATAAAACATCCATTCTAAGGAGATAAAAATGGATAATTTGAGAGAAGGCACTATCTGGGAAGCAACCGACCGCCCAGGTCGTATGGTTAAGGTTGTTGAGGTCCTCCCCAACACTGTCTACTTTGAGAACTTGCAAAACGGTTCTACGTTCCCACGCCCCAAAGACAACTTCTTAGAGCTTTATGAGTACCGACAAGAAGACGAAGAAGTCACCAAGGTTGAAGCATAGTTTTTTTGCGGCTTTGTTATGAAGTCGCATTTACGGAGTGTAGCGCAGTCTGGTAGCGCACCTGCTTTGGGAGCAGGGGGTCGCAGGTTCGAGCCCTGCCACTCCGACCATAGGAAGAATCAATGAATTTTTTTGAAGTCTGGAACTCTCTCGATTATATCGACGGCATCCTGTTTTCATTTTGGATCGGCACTATGTACTACGTCAAGTGCTGGATCGATAATAAGTTTAGAGAAAAGAAATAAGCATGAACCAGACAGCAAACTGGAAATCAGGAATGGCCTGGACCGCGCTAGTCTCCGGACTTACGTGCGCCATCTTCGCTTCCATCATGATGACCACATTTTATCTTGCAGGTTTTTTTGATCCTGATACGGGTGCCGCTGATGTTTCGCAAAGCGTGAATCAAAGAGTGGAAGTTTTGTCTGCTGAAGTAAAAGCTCTGCGCGAACACAATGAAGAAATGGGTAAGTATCTGGAAGCTTGGACACCCCTGAAATGCCGTCGTGAGCTTGGGGAAAAAGAAGTGTGGCCGTTAGGTGTTCCGGGATTAGGTTTACCAGAGATTGTACCGAGAAGTCATATGCAAGTTCAGGGTGCTTTTATTTGTGAATAGCTTACTAGAAAAGGTATGGAAGCGTGGCCGAGCGGTCGAAGGCGTTGGTCTTGAAAACCAAAGTGGCGAGAGCCACCGAGGGTTCGAATCCCTCCGCTTCCTCCATAAGTACAGGTGCCGGAGTGGTCTAACGGTGCGGACTGCAAATCCGTTGTTCGTAGGTTCGAATCCTACCCTGTACTCAATATAGATATTTAAAATTTTTGAGATACAAAATTAAATGGAAACGATATGTATTACAGCAAGGGGATGTAGCTCAGTTGGTAGAGCGCCGCGTTTGCAACGCGATTGTCGTGGGTTCGACTCCCTCCATCTCCACCAAGGGGCTCTTTTGAGCCCCTTTTTTTTTGGCCCTATCGTCTAGTGGTTAGGACATCGCCCTTTCACGGCGGTAACCGGGGTTCAAGTCCCCGTAGGGTCACCACATAGGACCGTAGCTCAGGGGTAGAGCGTTGCCTTGACTCGGCAAATGTCGTAGGTTCGAATCCTACTGGTCCTACCATTCGCGCTTGTAGCTCAGTGGTAGAGCGTTGCCTTTACACGGCAGGGGTCGTAGGTTCAAACCCTACCGAGCGCACCATATTTTGGCCCGTAGCTCAGTTGGTCAGAGCGCACGCCTGATAAGCGTGAGGTCGGAAGTTCAAATCTTCCCGGGCCAACCAATATTTATAAATCTAAAGACCTAGAGTTATAATACCCTATAGACATCGTGGGGGTATAGCTCAGTTGGTAGAGCACGTGACTTTTAATCATGTTGTCCTAGGTTCGATCCCTAGTGCCCCTACCAAGAGTGCGATTCTAGCTCTACTTCTTGCCTTCTCTGGGTGCGCTTCTCACCAAGTTGCAAATCCAGAGAAGTGCAAGGACACTATTGTCGCATCCGAATTATCTGAATACGTCAGACTTTGTGACACCCTTAAGCTTGCAAGAAGTCTTGTTCGCAAGAAGGAATGGGTCAAGCAGATCGAAGAATCTTTGAAGAAGTGTGAATATGTTTTCGGAGAAAAATTTAGATCTACGTCTTCATATAGCAGCAGCAGCGTCGCAGAAAGATAAAATTGAATATACTTATGTCTAGGTGGACAACATGTTTGTTTTAGAAGACGAAGACGAAGATTTGCTTTACACGGCAATTGAAATTTTAGCTATGGTCGACAGAGAATACCCTGAAGACGAAGCAGTTTATATTGACAGCTTGTGCGCAGTGATCGGTAGAGAGATACAAAATCCTAGTGAGGGCGCAACAGTATTTACTATTTGTACAGCTATCGAAAGCCTGTTAAAGTACCACGAGGGAGCTAAGAACTAATGAGCGAAATCATCGAATATTTTGAGGTCATTGGACCCGGAATGGACGTAATAAAACGCTTCAGAGACCGTGAAAACGCTGAAGACTTTGCTAATCAAGAGAGGACTAGAAGAATGAAGTCTCTTGATGAAGAAGATAATCTCACTGCTGGGGAACGCCGCGGAGAGAAAACTTATAGAACGTGGGGCATCATCGTCAAGCACAGAGAACTCCTGTTTTCTGACCATAACTATTCGTCAGATCCTACTCTCGAGTTCTGGAACAATGCGAATACCAAGAACTACCCACCTGGGTTCTAAAATCTTATAAAACTTTAATATTTTTAGTATAATTCATTTATTGGAGAAATACAATGAGTGTGTTTTCTGTTAGGGATGGCGATGAGAATATTGTCGCATCATACGTCGACTTCGAAGAAGCGTGGAATCACTTGCAAATCGATCTAAGCGGAAACGGTGACATCGTGGAAAAAGAAGATGACAATCAAAAATAAAAGATCAGCAGTTCTAAGGAAGATTAACGATCTAAGAGTTGATCTTGAATTTGAAAGCAGGATTGGAAACTTTAGGATTGTTAGAGAGCTTGACCAGCTCATTTGCAACCTAGAAAAGAAAATTTCACAAATCGATAGTGATTAAGCATGATATTTATTAGCGGGACCTTTACTGGAGAACCGCATGTACTACTTGGTCAATAAATCAGTAAAAATACTAAAAAAGATGAGGCGACCATCTTTACCAAAAGAAAAACAGCTTGAGATGCCTGCGCCAATGATCAAAGATGTATCTGATGATCACGAAATTGACGTACAACAACCATCAGGCTCGGCCTCTGAAGTGATCATCAATTTGAATGAATTCGATCCTAAGAATCAATTCGTGATTAGGTTCGAGGATACTTACCGTTGGTAACTTTAAAATGTCTACAGTTCGAGAAGCACATATTCCAAATCATTTGGTATCAGAATTGAAGAACGGCGACCGCACGATTGAGTCTGCAATAAAAATTTATGAAAAACAAGCTGATCAAGCTTTAAAATCTGGTAACAAAATTCTTTATAAGACTAACATGCAAATCGCTGAAGACCTTAGAAAAATACAAGAAAATCCTGCAGGTAAGACACATGTCAATTCAAAACATGAGGCTTAATAGAAAACAAGCAAAGCTTCTTGAAAATACTGAGAAAGAAGCTCGTGAATGGGTGAAAAACAGTAGTAAGTACTTGATCGAAGAAGATGTTGAGTATGAACTGCGCTTGATCGGCCAGTATAATATAATCGAAAAGCACGCAGGCTACCCTGAGTCGCTAAAGCTAATGTGGTATTGGCGCGAACTAGCTGATAAGATCCTCGAGGAATGGAGAGAGAAAGATGAAGTTTGAACTTGATATCAAGACCATTGTTTTTATCTGTGCCACAGTCGCATCTGTGTGCGGGATTTACTACACTACTCAAAACAGAGTCTCAAATCTTGAGGTAAAAGTTGAGGCTGTTGAGAGTATTCTCCTGAAGAATGCCACTGAGATCGACACCCTAAGCAAAAAAGTAAAGTCTCTCAGTAGGCGCAACGCAAAGCCTAAAAAAAGCAAGTAGCCTATATCGTTCTCTGATACTTATTCCCAGGAGAACGAAATGAGACTAAACACAATAGAACTAATGGTGATCCTTGCTCTTTCGATAATGGGGCTAGTAGTCTGCGGTTAGTTTTTGTGTAACTCTGAAACCGCACTGTATAATGTAGGTGTTAGGGGACAGGATGCACTACACACCAGAAACTGTCAAAGAATTTGCTGATATCGACGCATCCATCGCTTCTATAGAGGCGCGCAAGATTGAAATTGAGAACCTAGCTAAAGAACGCAGGCTTCAACAGTTTACTGCTTCCAACGGCTGTGATTACTGCCGCGGCCGAGGTTGGGTCGTGACTTGGGATACAATGGATATTCTTGACGGTTCAGCAGCTGACTATTCCGACTGTCCTGAGAAAGGGTGTAGCGCTGAAACAAGAAAAGCATCAGGTCTACATCCCTCAAACAATCGCTATGATTATAACCGTCGAACGCGGTGGAACATGTCAGAAGACATGACAGAGTCTGAAAGAGATGAGTATCATACATCTGCAGCTAGATTGGTTAGTTTGGGCTATGCCCGACAAAGCATTTACGATCGTGCAGCCGTCCGCAAGGGAAAGCTTGTTGAAGTGATGAGAAAGTCTCGGACACGCAATTCTGCTCAAGTAGGTGTTGTAGGCAAGGTATTTTGGCACGGAGTTAGTGATTACGGTACTGTTAAAGTAGGTCTAATGGATACTGAAGGCCAGAAGCACTGGACCACAGAAGCTTCAGTTACAGTTATTTCGCAAACAGCACCTAAATCGTACGAGCAAAAGTACGAAGACCAGTATCCTCTCCTGTGCAAAATAACCCGAAAGACCAATAAAGCGATCTGCGTTTTTACACTGGGCAAATCTAATCCTTTGGGCGGTGAGTGGATCCCGTGGTCGCAGATCCTCAACGCAGATCAGGTCCAAGAGCAGATCAGCGGAACACTCCTGAAAGACGGCAAACCTGCGACTGTGATGATCCCGCCGTGGTTAGCTAAGAAGAAGGGATATCTTCGTGAGTAAACACGCTAGGGTGTACAAAGCATTTAGCATGCTAACGGCAGTAGTTGTACTGGCATGGTGTTTGTACATGCAGTCGTTGGCAAGTACTGCAAATGAGATAATAATTCGCGTCGAGCGGGTTGAAAGCGGCCTTGATAGTCAAGACAAAAAACTTAAAGAGTTAGAAAGCCCAATAGAAAGTGCTGAGTCTAAAGTTGAAAAAATAGAAAAACAATTAGAGGATATCATGATATTGTTAAAACACTCGAATTCCATCACACCAAGCTAGGAGAATAAGATGAAAATCACTTGGAAAGGCAATGAAACATATGTGGTCTGTCACGACGGCTACGGAGAATACGATGCAGAAGACCTTGACTGGGACAATGCACCAATAGAACTGTTCTGTCGATTAGATAATCACAAGTATCCAGGCAACTGGACTGAAGAACAAATTGAAGCATTGTCTTCTGATCCAACTGGAGGCAGGGATGACAACGGGCCTCTTGAGGGAGAATCTCACGCAAGCTATATGCTGTGGAACCTTCTCGACCAGGATGCAATGCTCCTAGAAGACGGAGAAGATGGAGACGATGTCGCAGTTACTTATACTCTGCAGCTTACAGATCAGCAGCGGACAACGTTAGACCCAGCGCTTTTGACCCGCTTGGAAGACGCTGGATTTGTTTTCGAAGAATAAGTGAAAGCAATCACTATGAAAAGCAAAAGTCACACGCTCAATCACGAAAAACAAGTTGCTGTCATTCTACCGAAATGGTGTCTCGATATGATCGTGGACCACCTCGACATGCAGTATGATTCGTTACATCAAGAGCAAGATTTCCACCACAGAGTGGGTGACACAAAATCAATGTCAGATTCTCAAGATGAACTGCAGCGCATCGGCACTGCTATCGACCAGATCACCGGATATCTACAAAACATCTAAACATTATTAAGTCTTGGTTTACAATAATCTTATGGGAAATGCAGTTACAATCGATCTAAAAGTAGGGGACTGGATCCTCACTGGCAGATTTAAGAATAAACGTGAGATGGTAAGGACTATTGGTGTTGATTCAAAAGGACAGCCCACAGTCAACGGAAAGCCAATGCTAAAGTTTCGTATTGAGAAGGCAATGCCTCAGGAGAGACAATGAATCAAGAACTGCTCGTACAAGAAAAACAAGTCGCTATGATTCTGCCCAAGTGGGCCATACACATGCTTCTTGATCATCTTGACACTCAATGTGGGAACTTGTTTGAAGAGCAGCAGTTGAGTGCCGACGAATTAGACCAGGAAAGCTTTGACCTCATTGATGAAGAAATTTCACTTTATGAAAGGGCAATAAAGCAGATTGACAACCAGCTAAATAGTTAGTATAGAAGGTCGAGTGGCGGAATTGGTAGACGCGCTAGATTAAGGATCTAGTGGTGAGAGCCGTGGGGGTTCGAGTCCCCCCTTGACCACCAACTATAAACTAATAGGGTGCACGCATTTGTCTAAGATATTTTTTGAAGTTCGAATGAAACACCCTTACGGGATCAAAACCACGACAATGTGTGATGTTCACGCTAACAGGAGTTCTAAGTTCCCGCAGCAGTTCTTGGACTTTAAGATAACGCAGAAAGAAAATGCTCACTGCAAGTGGTGTGATAAAGATGCTGCTGCAAAAGCTCGTCTTGTCAAGTGGGCAGCTGATAACGGCATGGATAAAGTAAAAGCAGATGATGGCTCTATGATCGATGTTGATGTCTGGGTTGATCTTATGATCGCAACATCAGGTGACGTATGATCACAATACCCTGCCCGTTTGCACAATCTATCGCAGCTTATATGACAATAACGCCTCCAGCCTTCAAGCCCTTCAGAAGAATGGATTTAGAAGACATGCGGAAGTCCAAGCTTATTGACCCACAAGAAAGACCAGTAGAGAGAAAAGGTTTGGGTGAGATCGTTGATACTTATGCATGATGTACGACGATTCTTTTCTAGGCCTGATGGCGCTTGGTTTTATCTTCCTTGCGATCGCAATCTCGATGGCATTTGACGGAGACTTATAGTGGAAATCATCTTTGCACTTGCCGCATTCGGAGCGCTATTTGTTGTTGCTAGGTCTGCTAGTAAAGCTCAATGCTCTGTGCAGAAAGAGATTGAATCTTATGAGCTGGTTCCTGAAAACACTCACAACAAGATATCAAAAGATCTTAGCGTAAAATAACTGCTAGAATCTGATTCGCCTCCATACCTACAATAGCAGGAGGTCGCAATCATGTCTAAAAAAGTAGTTTCAAAAGCAATGTCAGGTAAACGAGGTAAAAAAACTCGTCAAGGTAACGGCAAGGGAACAAAGCGCTCGAACCGCGGATCTACAGGTGCTCCTGCACCAAAGGGTTATAAAAAACCCTACAAGGGTCAGGGCAAATAACCCAGCTTTTGTGTAAAGCTTCACATCACACGGTATAATACTCTTGATTCGGAGGTACCGTGAAAGGTCAGAAGTTCGCAACACTTATGGACAAAACCATGCATGCTTTTCAAGAAGCAGAGGGTTTATTAGGCGACTCGTCTAAATGGGCTGAAAAGTGTCAAGATCTTGCAAGAGAGCTCGATGACACCAGGTCAGTTGCTTCACTAGCTGTGATTCATCTTGAGATGCAGGGTCTTCGACGTCGCCTAGATCTCACACTTGACCAGCTCATGAAGGACCAGTTTGGTGTCTAAGCGAAACACAGTCCATTGCAAAGACCGCATCAGTTCTTACGCTTCGTCTTTCAAAGGCGACTGGCTACTGGTGTCCATCCCATCTGGACCGCTGGATATCATCGATGACTTCGACGACTACGACACTGCCCGTGCTCGCAAAGAGGCGCTGGGAATCGATGGATATCTGATCGTGCCCAAATGGAAGTATGACGATATCACAAAACAGCAGAATACAATCGTTCAGCGCTGGGAACGCCATCGCAAACGTGTGTAACTGCAAAACCTACCTGATAGAATAATAGCGAAAAGGAGATAAAGATGTCTGAAGAAAACTACGATCGGTGGCACCCGCTGCACTACACAACGCACGGATTCCCCGAAGAGGTGAATAAAGCTTTTGACACAATCCTTCAGCACCTGGATGACGTGCAGGCGATGTGCAACATCAAGGTCCACACACCGCTCTACAGGATCTTTGAGTCGATCGAAGCTCTGCCTCGCAAGCAAAAGCAACAGGTCAACGACTGGCGCCAGGAGGTCTACAGAGCAGAACGCATCGCTAATGAGAAATCCCGCGTCGATCGCATCAAGGGTTTCGAGATCGGACAGCTGGTAAAGTTTGCTCCCCACGCAAGACATCACGAAGAAGATGGTAACTACCCTTGGGGTGTCCAGCACGTCATCGGCCGAGTTACTCGACGCAACTCAAATACAGTCTCCGTTATTGAAGTGTCACGTAGAAGGCATGATGCTGATGTTGAGAATCAAACGTGGGCAGGCAAACGCTGGCGCATGCATCCGGACCAGGATAATATTGTCGATGAGTAAAAGAAATGTAGTCATTCATCGCAAAAAGAAAGTGATGATTCGTAACGCAAACGGCGGTCTCTTTGAGAAGTACCCAGAAACCTGCCCGAGTTGTGAGAAAAGCCTGCGACTGGAAAGCGTAAAGCTTACTGAATCCGAGCTCCTGCAGTTCAACGTTGACCCAGAGGATCCCGTCCTCTATAGTGTGATGCAGATCTGGAACACAGACGAAAACACAAGATCAGCATGGAGTTGCGGATTGTGCAACCATCGCTGGAAGGACGGAGCCGAAGAATGTTGACACTAATCTTGCTTGCGAATATTAACTCTACCGTCGTCAATCAACCGAATCCAGGTACTGCAATTTACTGCCCAGTCTTTATGACAAAAGCACGTGCAGTTTTCGGAGGACCAGGCACTACCCCTCGACCGCTAGAAAAGATTCTACAGCGCTCGCTGTGCTTCAATCAAGTGGTTAGGCCGCTTCAAGAGTTTTGCATTCTTGAAGGCTATGAGAAAAAGCGTTGCAAAGCGCGAACTTTATCGTGGATCAAGTCCGGAAGGAAAAAGAAGTGAAAGTCAAAGATCTTATCAGTAAGCTAGAGAAGCACGACCCAGAATCAGATATCTTTTTGGTCGAAAATGATGGCAGAGACACGCATCATCATCGCAACATTCGAGCTTTTGTATGGAACGGCCGAGTTCAAATCGACGGACACGACCCGGAGCGATAGGTTGGCTTACAGCTACAAAGGTAGTAAGTTCACGTATGTTCCTGAGGAGTGGATAGATCTTGAGCCTTGGACGGATACTGAATCTGAGTTTGAGACTAAACTTCTAAGAGACGGTGCAATGCACTTCGCTGGTAACTGGCTCGAGACTCTGGTTGGTATCGATTTGGAGTTCCACGGCGCAGAATCTCAGGCTTTTATGGTTGATGGCATCGTGTTCGAAGCGCTGAGCGACCCGGATGACGGCTATCGATCTCTCATGGCAGGAGTTCTGGCGCACTCACCAAAAGACTACAACTTCTATGAGAAACCCTTCACGACAATCAGAATTGAAAAGATCGACACAGACGACACTGACTGCACCAACAGCGAGAGGATGCACGGGTATCAATTGGTCGATACAAAAGACAAGCATGTTTGGCTGACTTTCGGCACAGAGTGGTACGACGAGTACTACCCGATGTTTAGATTTGAATACACACCAAAAAAAGTATAAAAAAACAAATCACGGGTTATAATATAAATGTGAGGTGTAGGCAAAGGAATATGCAGTGTAATAGAGAAGTGAAAAGGTATCCCAATCCTTTGCCGGGATCTGAGTAACTGAGCGACTCGCAAGAACGCGTAAAACCTCTAGGAGAACGGAATGAAGATCGATAAGCTAAGCCTTCTTATAGATCTTGAGATGATGCGCCTCGGTCTCATTCCGTTCTCCGCCAATTTTCAGAATGCAATTGAAGACTGGCCTGATGACCGCAAAAAAAATCTTTATCGAAAGTACCGAAAGGTCGCACGAAAAGCTGCAAAACAAACAGCAATCAGAGAAGACCGGCTCTACAGCAAAGGATCTCAAACAGAACGAAAAGCCTGGATAAAGTTAAGGGCTGATTATTTGTTCAACCCCCCTAGTCCAAAAAATTGGCCTGAAGGCATACCCTCTATGGACAGACAACAGCTGCAACAATTTCGTTACAATCGCCGGCGCTCTGTCATTTTGAACTGGCTTATTTACAAGATGCGCACGAGCAAAAATTAAGATGAATGCTGGTACGCTCAATCTTTTGATCGCCGCGATGCTTGCTTCGTGCTCACCCAGGCCTGTCATTGACACTCCAGAGATACCGTACTCAGACCAGTGGTTGCAGCTGGACGACTACTTTGCCGACAGCTGCTTCATTCTGGAGACAGACACCCACACTGTATGGGTATTCGATGAAGGTGAAGAAGAGCAGACGCACAAGGATGACTGGGAGTGGGAGTTCAAAGAACCGGACCTCTATTTGTTCAATGGAGACATCAACCTCTACTCCATTCCGGCAGAAGAAGAAGGTTGTTGGTGGATGAATATCTGGGAAGTAGATGTCAGAGCTTGCCCATGCAGGCTCCCGATCCCTCCTCGTCCGGATCCAGAGGAAGAAGAATGAAGCTCGGTTCAATGTATCGTGTCAAATGTCACAACAGTATTCTCGATGGAAGAGTTGGCGTCTTAGTCGAGGCTCACCTGGACAGGATGGAGTTGATCCCATACACACTCATGCTCAGCGGCAGGATGTATAACTTCGCAAAGGACGAACTAATACCTGTCGAAGATGTGTAAGTCAAAATGAAAAGTGTATAATAACATCGAAGGGAGATCAAAATGGATTTAATCGAAGAGGGAAATGAGATTATCTTGGAGGTTGTAAAGCTTTTGAACGAGGTCAGCCCAGAGAAATGTCCAGGCAGCGCAGAGTTCACAAACTTTGTTGCCACACGTGTAGCAGATTTAACACTAGATCTCACGACTATTGTTACTTTGGCTGCTGATATCGAATCTCAACTTACGAATCACGAAGGCACGGTGCACTAAGATGAATATCGGTGACTACGTCAAGAGTATTGACCACGAGATCAATGGCAATCCAGAAACTGGCCTAATCCTCAGCACAGGCTACAACATGTGGGGCGAGGAGATCGAAGGCCAGGAAACCGGCGTGAAGGTGCTTTGGCAGGACGGCGACAGTCACATTGTCTCTACGGACGAGCTTGAGGTAATCAGTGAAGCGCGGTGACTTTGTTCTTTTGCGAGATCAAAAATTTGTTCGTCCTCCGCATGATTCCTCAGGCGCTCTGATTACTGCTTTCGACGCATGGGGAAATCCCAAGTTGCTGGGTTTTGGATTTCATAAGTTTTTCCATAAGAACCAGTGCAAGGTGATAAGCAGTGAAACGCGGTGACATGGTGAGGTTCGTCGAACCCGATCACACTTCATACCATACTTTGAAGGATCTTGTTGGCATCATCATGTCTGTTGAACGCGTTTGGCGACCCGCTGGAGACGAATACCTCGGGTCGAAAGTTATCGTGGCATTCGGCGAAAAAAAGCCCAGACCATTCACAGAATATTCTCTGGAGGTAGTTGTGTAACTCCCGTACGCTCAAGTTATAATAAAACGTAAATTGCGACAAGGAGAAACAACATGAAGATCGGTGACATGATTCTTTTACCAAACGGTACACACCGACACTTCGACCTCACTAACCCTGCTGCGGTGCTTATCTCGAAGATCCCGCGCCAGGACTACTTGGAATACGCCTGGCTTGCTTTTGCATCTGGTCGTTTTATTAGGCTCGGTCGACAGATCGAACAAACTTGTGAGGTGCTCAGTGAAAGAAGGTGATTTGGTTCGCATGGAAGACCAGACAGGGATTATTGTTCTTGCTTGGGGTGTTTGCGATGTTGTTGAGGTTCTCTGGAATGACGGAAAAGTCAGGGGACAGAACACCTGCGAATTGGAGTTAGTCAATGCAGAAGGGTGAGCTGGTTCGCATTACGTATAATCAAGCGATGACTTTCGATTTGCACGGTAACAGACCAGGCATTTACTTGGGCACCTGCAGATCAACGGGTTTGCACACTGTTTTCTTAAGCGCCTGCAGATCAATTGGTTCACCAACCGACATTTTGAGTGCTCTCAAGGTGTACTTCGCAGAGATTGAAGGCAATTTTGAAAAAGCCGAGGAAAATTAGAAATGGTTAAGAAAGAAATGGTCGATCATCCAGGGCACTACAATCAAGGAAAGATCGAAGTGATTGACGCGATCGAGGACTGGAGCTTGAACTTCTGCGAAGGTAATGTGATCAAGTATGTTGCTAGGCACAGGTTCAAGGACGAGCCAATCGAGGATCTCGAGAAGGCAAAGTGGTACATCGAACGATTGCTTGAGACGGCCCGATCAGGTGTTTAGTGTAAGTTAATCGCGCAAAAAGTATAATGTACGTGAAGGCAAGGAGAAGACAATGGCATACGCTCAGCTTCCAGAGAAATATCCCGATCCCATGCCCAAGCCCGGTGATATCGTCACCGCGGTCGGACACCGCTCAGACTACTACGGCATCGTGACCGCTTACGGCATCAATGATACCTGCGATTCAAAGCTGTGGTGCAGAGTTTACTGGACTTCTGCTGCTGCTCTCTACGGCCAGGTGGCAGCAGTTGCATTTCATCTAGTCAGAGAACTGGAAGTGGTAAGTGATTGAGCGTGGGATCCCACCGTGGGACAAGAAGAAGCGCCAATGCCATCTCAAGCGCGGCGATCTTGTTCTCATGAAGTCAGGTCACTACGCTATTGTCACCAAGATCAGGCCCTCACCCTCAAATGAAGACGCAGGCTACGAACTTCCGCCTCACGTTGAAGTGTTCTACTGCGAAGATATATCACCCGGCAGTTGCTCGATTCACCGAGTAGACAAGATAATCAGCATCGCACCCTCCTAGCTTCACGCAGGACAAAATAACACTATTAGCTTTTTATTAACATCGTCTTATAAAGGCGGTATTTTCTGTATTAGAATGAAGCTAGCCCTCTTTTATAAACTGGAGTCTTACATGACCAAAAGTTCTTTAACTTTGATGCTGTTCACATACACATCTTTTGCTTTGCTTTCTGCTTGTACAGAAGCAGTACCATCTCAATCCGACATAGGAGCTTCTCCTCTTGCTTGCGTTGATAACGACCAAGACGGATATGGCACAAACTGCATTCTAGGTAGTGACTGCGATGACACAGATCCTCTTCGAGCCCTAAGTTGTGACACTCAATCTGATGCAGGAGCTGTGATCACTCCGCCCGACCACTGCACACCTGGCGCCAGACTACCAGGCTGTCCTTGCTCTGGGACGGAAGAACCAGTAGAATGTTATGATGGCACGAGAGGGACGATGGGCGTTGGAATCTGCCACGCAGGTGCTAGATATTGCATAGAGACAAGTGAAGGCGCATCAACGTTTATCTGGAGTCGTTGCGAAGAACAGCAGATACCTCGGGCTACCGAGAGGTGCAACGGCCTGGATGATAACTGTGATGGCAGAGTTGATGAGGGAGTGCTTAGTAGCTGCGGCAACTGCAACCCGCATTGTTATAATACAGGTCAGGGTCCGGAGTCAGGACAGCCTTTTGACGAGCCAAACGATGACAACGGATCAGGAGTCGGCTTGGATGAAGATGGTAATCTCATCCTCAATCGAAATGAAGTTCGGTTCGAGTATCTTTGGGTCGCCAATGCAGGTGAGGGCACGATATCAAAGGTTGATACACGTGATCTGCGAGAAGTAGGAAGGTTTGACTCTGTAGGCCCGAACAACGATGGACTCTCACCGGGAAGCCAAAACAGTCCAAGCAGGACAGGTATCGATCTCAATGGAGATATGTTTGTCGCTAACAGAGCATTTGGTAGACAGCCTTCAGTTACGAAAATCTACAACCGCGATTGTCAAGATCGCAACGGTAACGGCAGAATCGAGACTTCACAAGACGCTAACGGCAATAACGTTATCGATAGGGGTAACCCACAAGAGTTCTTCGGGCAGAATGACGAATGCTATGCGTGGACAAAAGCAATCGGTAGAAACGGAGGCACTGCACGTGCGCTAGCAATCGATTCAGGCGACGCGCAGAATCCATACGGTAATGTTTGGGTCGGAATGTACACGCATCGAGAGTTCTACGGGGTTCAAGGCAGCGACGGCACTTTGATCCAGCGGCAAGGTTTGCGAAACCCAGTCAACATCGGTCACTCACCGTACGGTGCTGTTGTCGATTCGAACGGCTATGTCTGGTCAGGAACTCTCAGTGGCGGTACGATCGTCGGATTTGATGCTACGTCAGGGCGAACGTCAGGTGTGATTCGACCCCAAGGCGTCCCAGCTAGATCTTACGGATTTACTCTGGACGGAGAGAATAGACTTTGGGTGGGAGCTCAAAGTGATGGTGTCAATAGATACGATCCTTATCGAGATGCTAACGGTAACCCGATTCAAGACCCACTTGCAGGTGGCGGAGCGTGGAGACATAGTTCGTGTGGTGGCAATCGATGCTACATGCGTGGTGCTGGTGCGGATGCAGAAGGCAGAATCTGGTTTGCGGATAACACGTCAGGCATGATAGGATATCGAGTCGACACGATGCAGCTAATCGGACAGTTTAGTATCGGTGGTGGAACCACCGGAGCTGGGGTTGATTTTAACGGGTTTATCTGGGGCGTAGCATCAGGTGGATACACGGGAAGAATAGATCCTAACAATCCTAATGACGTCAGGCGAGTTACAGTGGGTTCTGGGCCATATACCTATTCAGACTTTACTGGATTCGGTCTGCGTAACTTTACTGCACCACGAGGTGGATACAAAATGATTGTTGAAGGATGCGAGAAGCTGGACACAGACTGGATGACACTCGACGCACTGGCAACCCTTCCTCCGGAGACGCACATTGAGTTTCGTGCCAGAATCGCAGAGTCTCGCGATGAGCTTTCCGACCCAGGCTTGAGAGCTTACGGTCCTTGGACGATGTCAGCGGACGGAGCTAACGAGATCCCTGCAGATCTGGCAGAACTACCAGGAGGTAGGTTCATGCAACTCGAACTGTTCCTTACGTCAGGAGATCGAGAGGCAACTCCTGTTCTTCGCGGTGTTGATGTTCGATTCCAGTGTCAAATCGAAGAATAGTATTTGTGTAACTCTTACCCTTTCGTTTATAATATAACGTAAGATCGGAAGACAAATGAAAACCGATGACGATAAGTTCTGGAGTCCACACCCCAAAGTGGGAGAACTGGTCAGATGCGGCGACTGGACGAAGTTCCCAGGGCGAGTAGGGCAGGTTTTGCGCGTGGAAATGAGAGAAGGCACTTACGAGGCGTTCGGCCACATCAATGCCATGCTCTGCAAAGTTCTTGTTGACGGCCAGATCCGAGATTTCCTCGGGTGGGATGTGACGGTGATCAGTGATTGAGCATATTTCAAACTGTCATGGAGAATGGAACATCCTTCTAGCTTTGATAGGATCCATTCCTTTTGTCGGTGTCTGGTTAAGAGGCAAGTTTAGACGCCAGCGTAAAGACGACGATGAATGAGATCAAGGTCGGAGATCTGGTTCGCATCGCTAAGTCGTCGATAGACGACAAGACGACGACTTGGTTTGCGCGGGACGCCGAGAACGAAGTTCCCTTTCTGGTAGTAGGTGACATGAACGAGTTTTTCAAGCTGTTACGCAAGGATCAAACATTCTGTTACGTCGCAGGCGAATATCTGGAGTTGATCGATGAGATCTCCTAGTTTAGCAGAGCAGAACAGCTGGTACCCGCAGATCGGTGACATGATTGTAGTGTATCCGCGACATCTGGAGCCTCACGAGGACGGTTATATCGGCACAATCCGAAGCCGCGGCAAACTCAACGGCAGTGATACAGTGCAAGTGATGTGGAGCAATCCGGACTACATACCCACTTACTATCGTGAGGAAATAGGATATCTGGTCACGAACATTCACAACCTACCGCATGAGTTTCAGCTTTACCGCAAAGGCGAAAAAGTGAGAGATATCGAGCCGAGGTGGCGTTGAGTGATCTTCTCGATGTAGTTTTTTCTGTTGTTAACGGAATCACAACTGTTAACCCATACATTGGGGGACTCATTTATGCACTGGTTCTCGGCTTGCCTACAGGATATTCAGTTGTCTGGACTTTGCGTGATATCAAAAACCCGCCGGAAAAAGATCCGAACACGTGGGACCATGATTGGGATTTAGACTAAAGTGAAGTCGATGCATGCGAAGAAAGTTATAACGTGGAGAGTGCTTTCAATAATCGTCAGCACCCTAATCGCCTATCTCTATCTCGGAGAGATTCGAGTTGCCGGAGAGCTTACAGTTATTTTGACAGTTGTTATGACAACACTACAGTACTTTTTTGAAGGCTGGTGGTTGAGGAGATACGATGAAGCCAGGTGATGTTGTACAGTGTTTAGGATCACCGGCAAAGTGGATAGGACGAAAAGGTACTATCTTGCGGATTAACGGTGACGATGATCGATATGCTTCAGTGAAAGTCATGTGGCACCCGCACCGTGACTTTGGCACCGAGGTGCAAAGAATCCCGGCTGCGTGGCTGGCGTCGCACGCAACTATTTTGTGTAAAGTCGAAGATGTTAAAGTATAATATACTTGAAAGAAGAGGTTGAAATGGATATCAAAGTCGGTGATAAAGTACAGGTCAGATTTGATGACCCGTTCTTAGATAAAGTGCTAGGTAAGCCTGTAGGTATTGTGAAGTCTTTTGACGATAATCAAGATAAGTTTGGTGTCGCTATATCAGACGACTTGGGTCAAGAGACTTTATTTTGGTACCCACAATCTCAACTTAAGATTTTTGTGTAAGTCAAATTAGCTTAGCGTATAATGTACGCGTAACCATCAAGGAAAAGAGGAAACAAGATGGACTTCAAAACTTTCGTAAATGTGTCAAAGGCACTTCCCAAGGACATCACGGTCATGATCCGTGGCCCGCACGGTATCGGTAAGAGCCAGTGCGTGTATCAACTGGCAGATCACTTCGGTCTTCCCATGATGGAACGCCGGTTGTCGCAGATGACCGACGGTGACATGATCGGTGTGCTGGACGACGATGACAGCTTCGTGGTCGGTGGTCGCAAGGCGACCGAGTTCCGTCCGCCTCGCTGGCTTCTGGAGTGTGTTGAGACTCCCCACGTGATCTTCTTGGATGAGATCAACCGCGCCACCCCCGAGGTGATGCAGGCTGCCTTCCAGCTGGTTCTGGATCGTGAGATCGCCGGCGTGAAGATCCACCCGGAATCCCGCATCTTCGCGGCTGTCAATGCTTCGGCGGAATACCAGGTGAATGAGATGGATCCGGCACTTCGTGATCGCTTCTTCATCGCGGATCTGGAACCTACTACCGAGGATTGGCTCGAGTGGGCAAAGGATCGACTGGACGGCGCACTCTGCGAGTTCATTCGTCAAAACCCACAACACTTGGAATGCCGAGAGAATGTTGAGGCCGATCGTGTCACTCCTTCTCGCCGCTCTTGGGAACGTGTCAATCACGCTCTGGATTCTGCTGGTGTTATGGATAAGCCGGAAGATAACCTCTTCTATCCGCTTTGCCTTGGCTTGATCGGTGCGGAAGCTTCGATTGCCTTCACCGAGTTTGTCAAGAAGTTCGATCGCCAGATCTCGGCGGAAGACATCCTCGACAAGTGGAGTGCTAAAGTCAAGAAGAAAGTAAAAGAAGCTCCGCAAGAGCAGCTTAACGGTGTTCTTGACAAGGTTGTCGATCATGCGGAATCCGGTGATTGGACCGAAAAGCAAGTTGATAATGCATACAAGTTCATGAAAAACCTCCCCGGTGAACTCGTCATCTCGATGTGGACCAAGATCACGGATCGCAACTTCAAGAACGCTCAAAAGCTTCACAAGTTGTGCTCCAATCTCTTGCTCGAAGTCATCGGGCAACAGGACTAGAAATAGGGTGGGGGAGTCGGTGTCGCAAAAGTTTCCTCTCAGTTTTCCTGGCGCGCCCGACTCTCCCTTCAACCCTGGCGATTTGGTTACAGTAAAAGCCGAGAACAATAAAGAAGCAAAACAGGGAACGGTAACCAGGACTCCATCACCTTACTACTCAGAAGTTCACGTAAATGGCAGGAGATTGATGCTGCCGAACGAATGGTTAGTTTTGTGTAATGAAGATGTGCTGGTGATAGAATAGGGTCGCAAGGAGGAAAATATGCAGGTCGGAGATCTCATCAAGCCTAAGTTGCACCTAGAGGTTCTCAAAGAGCCACACCGAGAAGGACACGATTTACTCGAAGTTCACACTCGATGGGGTGACCCAAAAGAAGATTTTAAGATTTTCAACGGGCATTCAGGCAGCTCTTTCTCAGTTGCAATGATTGTCGGCACGACACGTGTCCGACGGCGAGATAGACGCAACAAGTCAGGAATCGCGACAATGGTTCCAAAAATCAAGTTACTTATCGGTGGTCAGGTCGCTTTGATCACAAAGGGTAAGTTGGATCATATGTTTGAATCCGTGTAACTCTAAAAGTTCCGGGTATAATACAGTCAAAGGAGGCATCAATGGCTAAGAAGGAAACAACAGGTGATCTGCCAAAGGCAGTTAAAGATTATCTGGAAAGACTAAAGGTCAATGCCGAGGAATATGCCGAAAAGGTTGAGGACTCTAAGTCTTTTGACATCGATCCACATTTGGTTAAGCTTATGTGGGATGAACCTTTTTACAGTGCCATTAGCCGCCGGATCAGCAAGTCAAGATGTCTTGACCTCCCGACCGCCGGCGTCTGTGTCAAGGACGGGTCCCCCGTCCTGCTCTGGAACCCAGTTTTCTTCAATGAGATGACTGAGAAAGAGGTCCGCGGAGTCCTGATCCACGAGTTCATGCACTTGATCTATGACCACGTCACGCTGAGGAAACGAGATCCACACATGCTGTGGAACATTGCCACTGACTGTGCGATCAATAGCATGATCCCCGAAAGCAACCTCCCTGCGGACTGCATCTTGCCTGGCAAGTTGAATCCCAAGGCGGACGCAACGGACCCGATCTGGTCGGCCATCGCTTCCTTTCCGAAGGGTAAAGCATCGGACTGGTACATGAGCCGCCTACTGGAGGACGAAGACGTCCAACAGAAGATGCAAGAAATCGAGGACGGAGAGGGTGACGCAGCGGAATACGGGTTCGACGACCACGAAGGTTGGGGTGACATGTCCGATTCTGAAAAGGAACTGGTCAAAGGCAAGATCCGCGAGATTCTGCGAGACGCTGTGAAAGAAGCTGACTCCAAGAACGGTTGGGGTTCGGTCTCATCCGACTGCCGTGAACAACTACGGTCGATGGTGTCTAACGAAGTGGATTGGAAAGCGATCCTCCGCCAGACGATCGGCATGGCACATAGCTCTGACCGCACCACGTCTCGGAAGCGTCGCAACCGTAAGTACCGGTTCATGCACCCCGGCGTGAAACGCAAACGGATGGCCCGGGTTTTAGTTGCCATCGACCAATCTGGTTCGGTGGGCAATGAAGCTCTCGAGCTCCTGTTCGCCGAGCTGGCTGGCCTGGCAAAACGAGTTGACTTTGATGTTGTACACTTCGATACTGAAGTAGACGAGAAGTCCCTCACCACTTGGCGGCGTGGACAACGGATCGCACCTCACCGCACTCGGTATGGTGGCACCGACTTCAACGCGCCGACCGAGTTCGTTAACAAGAACAAGGGACAATACGATCTCTTGCTCGTGCTGACCGATGGTGAAGCTCCAGAGCCTAAGCCCTGCTTGGTCCGCCGGTCTTGGATCCTGGTACCGCAAACGTCCATGTACTTCAACACCAGTGAGACCGTGATCAAAATGAAAGAAGAGAAGAAAGATGCTGCGTGATCTGAAAGATACTGCTGTTAACGTCGTTTCCACTACTGTTGTGGTCGGGGTTTCCGCAGCATGTCTTGTAGGCTTAGGGCTTATTCTCGCTCGAGAAGCAATCCGCACCCGCCAGGCAAAACGCAAGTTTTGGAAAGCGAGCAAGTGGCCCGAACGAGTGCGAAGCACTCTACATGGCGGATCCCCGCCCGATGGAGACGATCATGACGTGGATCGCTGATGTGATGGTGTATGTTGGGGCGTCGGTTGTGATGTCTTGCGCGGTTGCGCTTTTGGTCTCGTACACTTTTTTCGCGCGTGAATCTGACGATTCATGACGCTTTTCGATTTTTGCATCGTGATGATTGCGATCCTGGTCCCCATCTTGGTCGATGTTATGATCAGATTGGGCACTCTGGATGACGAGGATGACTCCTGTTAAGCTTCAGTAAACGTCGTCTGCGACTACTGGCGGAACAGATTCTCATGGTCTCTATTGCAATCGGCGCTTGGGTGCTTGCCGGGTCTAAAATACTTGAAGTTTGGTAGAAAAGGAAAATAATATGAATGAAATGATGATCGCGATCGGTGCTTATGCTGTGGGTGCTATTTGGTACGGTGGAATGCTTTGGATGTCCGCCTCAGGATTTTACTGGATGTGGAGAGACAAGAAGTCTCAGCCCTTGCAGGGACGAATCAACCGGCTCTCGTATGAGATCGAGCTGATTGAGGGTGATAAATACAAGCAGACACCGGAATCTACAGCGCTACGACAGGCTCGGGATCTGGACAGTCTTGAGCTAATGGACTTCGAGGCACACACTGAGCGTACTCTGAGGCGTTGGGGAACTTGGCGGTTCCTGAAACGTGACCCTTACTCGCCCATCGAGCGTTGGAAGACCTCCAAGCGAGCTGACCTTATGAAAAGTTTAGGGATGGACGCGTGAAGATTTTATTGCTTGCGCTCATGATTCCGCTCAATTCTCTTGCTTTTGATGGTGGTATTTCTGACTCCGGACTCTGCGAAAATTGTGTCGTGGTGATGCCTAACTTTGATACATGGACAACTATTCATGATGCCTCTTCCGATGCTGGCAGGCGCCAACGTCGACGATCTGACGGTGGTTCTGTGGCGCCTCCTCCTGAGGGCGGATGTAGTTGCGGAACTGCGAACATTGGAGAGCTCACATTTTTAGCATTTCTTATGTTCATGATATCGGCAAGTTACGAGTTCCGCAACATACTTACAAGCAGGAGGAGAAAATAATGAGAGAACTCTACCGTAGATCCGTCTTGTGGGTACTTAGAAAAGCGCTTCGAGTCATGCCAAAGGGAAGTACCCTTCGAAAAAAGATCGAGCTCCTGATGATCAAGTACATGTTCAAGCGCTAATCAGCCTGAACTAGAGCTCTTGCCCTGAAAAGACCACGGGCAATGGCGACACTTGTTTTCACAACATACACCACGCTCTTGATGCGCCCAAGCTGTCATTACGACGGCTTTTGTGATCGGGTCAATATAAGTAAGCTCTTCGGCATTGCACGCTTCTGCGTGTATGTACCACCATGCGGGCGTAAATGACCAAGGTTCTGAGTGGTTCATGAGCTAACTTTACCTAGTCTAGTCTTATTGTACACATCCGCACGTGTCTGCACAGCTGATCCAATGTGGTTTCCAGTCTTCACCGGGTTCGGTGCACGAATCTTTAGGGTCAGTCCAGTCTGGATTGCGGAAGCGACTAGTCTCTGCGCCGAGGTCTTCCTTCGCCGTTACTTCATCGACTCCGTGCAATCTGACAGCCCTCTCGTAAAGAGTGAGCTCATCTTCGCGCTTTTCGGGATTAGGAATACAGCACGCAACCGGACAAACTTCTTGGCACATCTCTGCGCCGTAAAAGCCCACACACTCGGTGCAAAGATTCGGGTTGATGACGTAAACTTCTGTTCCCTCTCGAATTGCCTGATTGGGGCATTCTGGTTCGCATGCTCCGCAGTTGATGCAGTCATCTGTGATCATTGTAGCCATGTAAAATCTCTCCAATTGATGTGCTTAGAAATAAGTATATTGTAGAAGTCTTGTTTGGTATAATACCATTCGATCGGGGGCAAAATGAAAAAAGAAGTCACGTGGACAGCAGAAGAGTGGAAAGACTGGAAATGGCACCAGAAGCACCGCATTAGAAACATGGAGCAGCTCGAGGAGTGGATCGATGTGACGCCAGATGAACGCGAAGCCTTCAGGTTGACAGACCCTATCTTTCACATGGGAATCACACCATACTACGCGGCGCTGATGGATCCTACTAATCCTGATTGCCCGATCAGACTTCAAGCAGTGCCCAAGATGGAAGAGACGCACATCTCTAACTACGACTTAGACGACCCGTTAGGCGAAGAAGCCGACATGGTTGTGCCAGGCCTGACTCACCGATATCCAGACCGCGTGCTTTTCTACACGAATCACAACTGCGCGATGTACTGCAGGTTCTGTACTCGAAAACGCAAGGTAGCAGATCCCACTTCAATGACAAACAAACGTGCTTATCAAGGTGTTTACGAGTACCTTTCCGAACACACAGAGGTCAACGACGTCGTGATTAGTGGAGGGGATCCACTTAGCTTAGCAGATAAAAGACTGGCGAAAATATTCGAGGAGTTGAGTGCGATACCCAACATCAAGTACTGTCGACTTGGGTCCCGAAACTTGGTGACTTTG
>TARA_R110001592_G_scaffold27741_6_pt1 | contig 33115 bp, 19 predicted proteins | sample TARA_R110001592 | Tara Oceans TARA_R110001592 (sample SAMEA4398387) | marine metagenome | biome: Polar Biome; feature: [SRF] surface water layer (ENVO:00010504); material: water (ENVO:00002006), including particulate matter (ENVO:01000060) such as... | depth 5 m | reverse complement strand
CCGCCTGTTCTGAGTACCGGGATGACATCTGATACGTATTCGACATGAGGATCAGCTTATGAAATGCTTTGAACCGCTGTCCTCCTTTGACAAATTCCAGAGCCAGCCAGTCCAGCAGTTCCGGATGCGTGGGGGGCACGCCCAGTTGCCCGAAGTTATTTGGCGATTGCACAATCCCCCGACCAAAATGATGTTGCCAGATCCGATTGACAATCACTCGCGATGTCAGCATATTGTCACCATCGGCAACCCACTCCGCCAGTACACGACGTCTGCCTGAAGTTTGTTGATTTTTCCCGGGCGCTGGAATTTTTGCCTTAGTTTTACCAAACAGTTCCGGAAAGCCCGGTTCTACCTTATCACCGCGTACGTGCGGATTTCCCCGCAACAGGACAAAGGTTTCACGGGGCTCCTTCCGACTCCGCCTGACGCTGAGTGCTGCTTTCCGGGGAGGTAGTTTTTTGCGTTCTGCTTCCAGCTGTTTTAACTCTTCCTTTAATCCCTGATAGGTCTGACTCTGTTCCGGTTCCAGATATTCTGCCAGTTTTTCTTTAAGCAGTTTGCCCCGTTCACGGGTTTCTGATCGACGCTGATCGACACCGGGCATCTTTTTGATTGCAGCCTCTTCGATCGCATGCATTTTTTTCTTCAGCTCGCTTTTCTGCTGATCGTATTCAGCATACTTCGCCGCCAGCTCCGGAGTGGTAATATCCGTCTGGTTAAACGACAGCTGATCTCCACGTGTCCCATAGGAATTCAAACCATGAAAAAACGCCATGAAGCGATAATAGTCTTCGTGAGGAACAGGATCGATCTTATGTTCGTGGCAGCGGGCGCAGTTTAAAGTCAGCCCCAGAAAGACCTGGCTGGTCGTGGAAACGATATCATCCAGTTCATTGTAATAACTCAAAAGGGGATCAGCCGGCTCGTCATCCCACAGACCAAGTCGGTAATATCCGGTCGCAATAATCGTGTCATTCGTTACCTGATCCAGTTCATCCCCGGCCAGTTGTTCTTTAATAAACTGACTGTAAGGTTTATCTTCGTTAAAAGATCGGATGACGTAATCGCGAAATCGCCAGGCATTCGGCTTGTCACCATCCCGTTCGAAACTGTTCGTGTCAGCATAACGTACCAGATCCAGCCAGTGACGCGCCCAGCGTTCCCCATACCGGGGGGAAGCCAGCAGGCGATCGACCAGTTTCTCGTACGCATCAGGAGAGGAATCATTCACAAACTGATCGACTTCCTCGGGAGCAGGGGGCAGTCCTGTCAGATCAAAATAGACGCGGCGGATCAAAGCCACGCGATCTGCGGGAGGAGCAGGCGTCAGCCCTTTTGCTTCCAGCCCGGCCAGGATAAAAGCATCAATCGGATTTTTCACCCACTGACTCTGATTGGTTTCGGGGGGACTTTTCCGCTCTGGTGGTTGAAACGCCCAGTGTTTTTTCCATTCCGCACCCTGCTGGATCCAGTTTCTGAGAACCTCAATCTGTTCGGGCTTGAGTCGCTCTCCCTCAGGAGGCATCTGCAAACTGTCGTCCTTGGATGTGATACGCGCGATCAGCTCACTCTGGTCCGGGTGATTCGGTACAACGGCTGTCGCCTCTGATTCCAGTTTCCTGAATGCCAGCTCGCTCTGATCCAGACGTAATCCACCTTCCTGCACATCAGGTCCATGGCAGGAGTAGCAATGTTTCGCCAGCAGGGGTTGAACTTCCTGCGTGAAATCAACGGGTGTTTTTGCCGATTCTTTCTCCGGGATTTTGTTCGATTCAGCGACACTCACCGCGTTCAATGGCAGACCAGCCCACAAAAGCATACCGCAAACAACTTTAGCAAAGAATCTGAATCTGCAGTGATTAAAGCATGGCATGCGGATCTGTCTCTCCTGACTGTACAGTCTTCAGTGAAGGAATCAATACATTCCGTAATCTGTCCAGGATCTTATTTTCCTATTGTCGATGATTCACATGACTTATGTCAATTCAACAATAAACAACACTAACTTATTTCCTGTACTTGTCATGCGGGCATTTATTATATTGAAGAGGATGGCCTCCTTTTTAAACTAGCCTGTCTGCATCTCCCCGGATTGTGTTATAATGTTACCGCCTGTGTTCGGTGATGCGCTTAATGGCAGGCACCTGTTTCTGATCTGAGGAGAATCCGCAGGATGAATCGATTATTTCCTCCATTCTCGGGATTTCAGTTCCCGAAGAATGTCTCAACCAGAATCTTGCTCTGTCTTGGTGTGGTTCTGTTTTATCCCTGTTTCTATCTACTCTCAGGTGAAAAACAGAACAGGCAACCGCTGCTGGCATTCCTCGACCCGCCAGAACAGAAGGAAGTCCCGGATCAGAGTGAACCGGATCAGTCGGTCTCAGAGGAACGCGAAGCGTTAATCCACCGAATATACAGAAACCGGAACCTGCAGACTCAGTTTGATCGGGCAGAGCAGAAATTCCAGAATCGCGAATTCACTGAAGGAGCTTTACAGCTCGAAAAGCTTCTCGATCACCAGGAAGATTACTTCTTCTGGTCCGATGATCAGCCACGCCCGGTGAATTTCCGCGAACGCACCCGTCAATTGTATTCCCAGTTTTCGCCTCGCTCACTGGCAGACTACGAACGTATCTCGGGACCTCAGGCAAACCAGTTATTGCAGCAGGCAAGGCAGACAAATGATCTGCGACTCTATGAACTGCTGGCATTACGATTTTTTCCCCTGCGAGCAGGCTTTGAAGCCCTGAATTATTTAGCCACCCATTACATGGAACAGGGTAACTTCGATTTCGCTGCACGCTACTGGGACCTGCTACTTGAAAGCCGTCTGCAACAGTCACGGCTGGAACCGGTTCATTTACTGAAAGCCGCTTTAACCTATCAGCAGTCACATCAGCATGAAAAAACCACACAGATTCTGGAAGCATACGGGACAGCAGAAGTCATCGTATCCGGTAAAACACTCCGGCTGGAACAGGCGCTCCAGATTCTGGATACTTCGCTCACCGGAGCCTCCTCGCAGCAGAGAAGTGACTGGCCCGTTTCACAGGGTAATGCAAAACGCAACCAGTCCGTCGACGCCAGTCTTCCCTATCTGAACCCGGTCTGGAGCCACCCGATTGGATTGACCGACAAAGACCGTCCACTCGAAACCTTACGCAACTGGGAGACCAAACAGTTTCGGGAAAACCTCTCGACTGCGGTGACGAATCAGCCCATCGCCGTGGATGATCTGGTGATTTATCGGGATTTCAAAGGGATTCGTGCGGTCAATCTGGATTCCGGGAAAACAGCCTGGCTGTTTCAGAGTGCCGGCAGCCTCAGCCAGCTGATTGATCAACTGGAAGAACACACACCCTCTCATTCAACCTATTCCCAGAATCTGCCACTGGAAAAGTTTTATAATTATAACTCCATCTATGGTTCCCTCAGCACCAATGGCCAGTCTGTATTTGCGATCGACTATCTGCCAGATACACTGCCTCCTGCTCAAGTCAACATGGGATTGCGGAAAGCGACGTCTCATTTTTCCCTGGTGTCCCAGAAGGGGAACCGGTTGGTGGCACTTCCTTTAAGCAGAAAACCTGCTGCAGACCGCCAGAAGGCAACAGTGACAGCATCACCTGCAGGCAGCGAAACCGCTGAGTTGCAGACAAAACCGACATGGACTATTGAAGGTTACTATTTCCTCGGGGCGCCATTGCCTGTCGGAAATTATATTTACGCCATTGCTGAACATCACAGTCAACTCTCCATTCTGTGTATCAACCCGCAAAACGGAGCGATTCACTGGAAGCAGGGAATTGCATTCGTAAATCAACCGATTTTCACAGATCGCACCCGTGCTTATATGCACTGTCCGCTGACCAGTAGCCAGGGGGTTCTGGTCTGCACAACGCAGATGGATACTCTGGTCGCCATCGATGCGACAAACGGTGATCTCCTCTGGAATTACTACTATGGCGACGGAGAACAGTACCGCCGGATTTCACAGAAACGGTATTACCGCCCTCTCGCCTTTGGTCATCCCGGTCTGTCGAGTGCCCCCTTAATTGATCAGCATCGCGTGTTTTATCTTCCGACAGGCTCCCCCTATATTCATTGTGTCGATTTAAACACCGGTCTCCCGCTCTGGGAAGAAGTTCACCGCGAAGATGCAGAATATGTCGCCGCGGTGGTCGACGAGACAGTACTGATTGTCGGCTCAGACTATTGCCGAGGCCGGCACATTGAAGATGGGAGAGAACTCTGGCATCTGCACGGCGGTCCTGTCACCGGTAAAGGATTTCTGTCACACAAAAACTACCTGCTGCCCATCAAAACGGGGAGCGTGCTTAGTATCCATATCCCCACGGGAAAAGAGGCTGGCTTTACCCTGAGTAATACCACACAAATCACAGAAATCCTGAACAGAGATTTTAAACAGAAACTGCGTCAGGGTGCGGCATACGCCTATCAAGGCTCTGCGCAGAAATCAAATCATGACCAGTCCAGGCACAGTTGGTATCCCGGAAATATTATTGCCCATCAAGACAAGGTGATCTCACTGGGGCTCTGGCAGATTGATGCTTTTCCTCAGGCAGAAGCCATGCTGACCAGCTTACCTCAGATCGATCACCAGAGTCTGAATTCGCCCCAAAACCAGGGCAACCAGCTGCTAAAAGCAGAGCTGGAGCTGGCACTGGGCAATTTAAACAGTGCGCAACACAGGCTGGAGACTCTGCTCTCCATTCCCACTGCTGCCAATGTCAAATCACGTTCTGAGTCGCTCTTACGGGAACTGCTCTATGCCGAACTGAATCAATCAACCCAGGATGAATTTCAGATCCTCGCGAAACTCGAACGGCTTGCCACCACCCCGCAGGAACGAGGTCGTTACCTTTCACGCAAATCCCGATATCTGCTGGAGCAGGAAAACTACCAGGCGTTAATGGATGTTGCCGAAGAATTTAAGAACATTGATGTCAGACAGCCTCTGGCGATGGCGGGAGACACCGATCACCTGGTCACCACTAAAAGCCTGATCGCGGGACTTATGGAAAAAGTAACCGCGAAAGCAGATCGAGTAGACCGCGAAGCACTGGATGCCAAAATCACCGATGATCAACAGGCTGCTTTGAAAGATGGTTCCATCCCCGCATTGCAGGCATTTCTCGATACCTATGGCAGCTGGTCACAGGCAGTCGCAGTCCGCAGCAGACTGGCAGTCCGACTGACCGAACAGGGACAGATCCAACAGGCAGAATTCCTGCTGATGCTCAACCGCAGTCATCCCGATGGGCAGATTGCAGCCAATGCCACCTGTGAACTTCTGGAACTCTGGCAGGCAGCAGGGCTGCCTCATGAGGCGGCTGCGTTACTCAGTGAACTGGACAACAAATATGCGCAAGTCACACTCGACACCGAGATCACGGGAAAGCAGTATGTCAATCGCTTTGATCGCAGTTCTCAGACCTGGAACATCTTTCAGGCCATGCAGCCACTGAAACACGAGGTCTCTCACCTGATCATTCGCCAGAGTGACCTGGGAACACCATCCCCGGAAATCAGAAATACGTATAAAAATTATGAGCGTAAGTTTCTCCCTCCACCGGAAATCTCTCAACTGCTGTTGAAAGCCGGGGGACAGCTGCATGTCATCAACAAACACGCGGGGCTGACGATTGGAAAGATCGAAGTGTCAGACCGTATTTCCTATCCCTATCATTCACAAAATACCCGCGTTGGTCATTTCATTCCACTCGGCAGCAGCCGCAAGATTCATGGAGTTTCGCTACTGCAACTGAATGAAGATATTTCGTCGCCGCTCTGGACGAAGGAATTCGATGACTTAAACAACTCGCAATCACTGTTTTACGTTGGTCCTTCCGGGCCCCGTGTCTGTGTTTTCCAATGGGATAATCGTCTGTTCGGATTAAATCCAGCTACTGGGAAAGTCTTGTGGGAACGCAGGAATATCCCTTCCAAATCGGGTTTCCTCAGCGATTCCAGCAAAGGGTTGATTGGTGACCAGCAGGCGCTGGTTGCGTTTAATATTAATCGTACGAACTACGATGTCTACAGTACCATTACCGGCGAACTGATTCGAAGAGGAGAGCTGGATTTGAACAGTCGGTCCCGCCACGTCTTCGGCCGCAAGCTGTTCTACGAAACGACATCGACCACTGAAAAACGGGTCCGACTCTGGGACCCGCTGACTGATCAGCACCTGCTCGACGAACCAGTTTCGAACACAAGCCTTTCCGCTCAGATTTCTGAAACAGAGCTTGCCGTCCTGCTGCCTCCCAATCGGCTGCGGGTACTCAATGTGGAAACGGGAGAGACCATCATTGAATCGGTAATCCCTGACGAATACCTGAAAAGCCTCAATAAGTTTATCGGCTTCAAAGATCAGGAACGCTATTACTTCAATTTTTCCTACACTTCACCACGCAGGCGATCCCCGCAAAACGATTTTTACGTCAGCGATTCGTTTCTGAATGTGGTGCATGTCGACAATGATTTAATCAGCATCGATGGGAAGACGGGACAGATTCTCTGGAGCCGCAATCTCCCCAAACGTTCCTGGGTTGATACCTCGCAGTACCAGCTCCCGTTTTTGATCTTTATGAGTAAAATCCGAACGGAATCTCGAACCCGCAGCTATTCGTTCCTGCTGGAAATCCTGGATGCCAGTACCGGAGACACGATCGGTTTTAAAGACAATATCCTGAAAGATACGATCCTGCAGCTGCAGATCGATCCCCGCTTTCATAAAATCATTCTACAGGGACTGCACAGTGCCATCGAAATCGACTTCAGTGATAAAGCGAAGTCCCTGGACAGTATCTTTGAGAAGCCACTCTGATCGCAGAAAGAAGATCCAGGCTTGAACTCAATCTCAGATTCGGGAAAGCAGGGAGTCTGAAAAGAGCGGCTGAAGGGAATCGAACCCTCGTCACCAGCTTGGGAAGCTGGGGTAATACCATTATACGACAGCCGCTGAACTCGGAAGAGACAGATTAAACATCACGCTGGTTCGGGTCAAGCAATTCCGAAGACAGCATGATCAGTATTTCAATTAACTTTTTACCTGCTGGTTTTCACCGGAGCGAATCAGCTCCAGTTGTTTGGCGACCTCAGGGAAGGGGACCTCGTGAGGCAGTTTCTGCGTGGTCGCTGCCAGAGCAGAAGCAACCCCCGCCGCCTCACCCATGGCCACGGCATTCCCGGTCACCCGATAACTGCTGTGAGCGATGAAATCTCCACTGATGCATCTGCCTGCCATCATCAGTCCGGTCACATCCCGGGCAATCAGTGCCCGCAGGGGAATATCGTAAGGCTTGGATTTGAACGGTTTCTTTTCAATGGCTTTCGTTTTACCAGGATTGGTGGAATGCACATCTATTCCAAATCGGACATGGCAGATACCGTCTTCGAAGCGTGCTCCGTTTTTCAGATCTTCACTGGAAACATGATAACGTCCCATAATTCGGCGTCCTTCACGGGTGCCGATCTGTTCTGCGGTCGCAATGATCTCGAGGTTGGTCCAGGGATCACCGAGTTTTTTCAGGCTGTTGACCAGTTTATGCACTTCACGCCGGGCCTGCAAAGTCGCGTCGGTGACATGGGCAGCATCGATGGCCAGCGTCCCGTATTCATGGTTGGCCATCATCGCAAACAGGCCATCCCGGACCCGAAAAATAGTCGGACCGCCATAAGAAGGATCAATGCCCGCCCGCTGAAATTCTGCCAGTAGATTCTTCTTCGGGTTCCCCAGTTTGCGGGGTTCTGCATCTCCTCTTACAAACTGAGCAATCCCATCCAGCGTCACCCCTGTGAGCAGAACCATCAGGCTCATCGGCTGAGTCAACCCGGTACCAGGCTGGCCGAACTCATAAGCACACCCTGCTTGCGCTGCCAGATCACCATCGCCAGAGCAGTCGATAAATGCCTTGGCTCTCCAGGCCTGCCGCCCCGATTTGGATTCGGTCACAACCACCGACAGACGATTATTAATATCGGTCACCGCCCCCACAACGCGTGTGTGCAATTGAATCTTGACGCCCGCTTCCAGTAACAGGTCTTCCAGTAACAGCTTGGTTTTTTCAGTATCATAAGCGACTGAACCGTTGGGCAGGGTATTACTGGCGCCGCGTTCTTCCAGCTTCTGTAACAGTTCCCGCATGATGCCCGGCTTATTCTGGGCATCAATGATCAGCGTCAACGCACCTGCTGTCCAGACACCACCGATACAACCATTGACTTCGAGTAACCGGGTTTTCGCACCACTGCGGGCAGACGCCAGAGCCGCAGCAACCCCGGCAGGGCCGCCGCCACAGACGATGACTTCATCTTCCTCGACAATCGGAATATTCCGGGCTGCCTCATGAAAGATTTTCCCATCAGGTGAAACCCAGCCACTGGTCCGTACATGCTGCGCAGTTGAATTCCAGACTGACTGACCGCCTCCGTCAAGTAACAGCGCGTTTGATGGACGCGTCACCCCGTCGACCACCGGTTCTTTTGCAGAAGCCGCATTGGTCCCGGCTAAAAAAGCAGCCGTACTGCCAGCGAGATACTTACCGAATACGCGACGGTCTATATTTTCGTTGGTCATGCCAGACTCCTCTCGATTCATTTTGCAGGAATAATTTTTGATACAGATTGATTCATTCAGCCATAAATTCGTTTATGAATCTCTGTTACGACATCGTCAATCGGAATTCTGACCTGTTCCAGTGTATCACGATCACGCAGTGTCACACAGTTATCCTGTTCGGTCTCCCCATCCACTGTCAAGCAGAAAGGTGTTCCAATCTCGTCCTGACGACGATATCGGCGACCGATGGCGCCCTGCTGATCGTAAACCGCTTGAATTCCTGCCGATTTCAAGCGCTGGTAAATGGACGAAGCGATTTCCGGCATTCCCGCTTTTTTGATCAACGGAAAAACAGCCGCTTTGACGGGAGCCAGTCGCGGATGGAATCGCATGACGGTTCGCGTCTGCATATTCCCCTTTTCATCGGGTTGTTCATCTTCATAATAGGCTTCGCAGAGGAATGCCAGCGTCGCGCGGTCTGCACCGGCGGCGGGCTCAATCACATGCGGTATGAATCGCTCGCGGGTCTGATCGTCAAAGTAGGTCAGATCTTTACCGCTCCCTTTATATTTGGGTTGACCGTGTTCGTTCTTCTCTACGACCAGTTGATCTCCTTCACGTACCAGCTTGCCTTCCATATGCGAACGCAGGTCGAAATCACCACGATGGGCAATCCCTTCCAGTTCGCCATATTCATCCTCTTCCATGAAGGGGAAGGCGTACTCAACGTCTGCCGTTCCCACGGAATAATGCGCCAGCTCTTCCTGGGTATGATCGCGCAAAATCAGATTGTCTTCCGCTATCCCGTGTTTGATGTACCAGGCATAGCGACGGTCCCGCCAGTACTGGTACCACTCAAATGACTCATCGGGATGACAGAAGAACTCCATTTCCATCTGCTCGAATTCACGCGAACGGAAAATGTAATTCCGGGGTGTAATTTCATTCCGGAAACTTTTTCCGATTTGAGCGATCCCGAAAGGCACTTTGACACGCCCGCTGTCGACCACATTTTTAAAGTTCACAAACATCCCCTGTGCGGTTTCCGGCCGCAGGAACGCGGTGCCTTCTTCCCCTGAAAGTGCACCAATAATCGTTTTGAACATCAGGTTGAATTCACGAGGCTCAGTCAGTTCGCCCCCCGTTTCCGGACAGCGTGCTTCCAGTTTCCCGGTCGCGGGGATATTCGCTTCCGCCAGCATTTTCCGATATTCCATCAGATTACAGACAGAAATCTGGGGAGTTTCACTGGCATCCAGACTGTTCTCTTTTTCGTATTCCGCAAGCGATTTTTCCAGACGTTTGCGTTTGGTTTTGGAGAGTCCTTCCTCGCCGATATCCGCCATGTAGGTTTCACAGGCTACCGGCGTTTTATCTGCAGCATAGACAACCGCCACCGAAACATGGTCGACACGGAACCGGGCTTTGGATTCTTTGGAATCGACCATGAAATCATGAAACAGATCGAAGTGCCCGGAACTCTTCCAGACACTGGGGTGCATGATAATGGTCGTTTCGACCCCTGTCATGGAGAACGGTTTGGGAGCCCCTTCCGGAGCCACCAGTTCGTTGTGGGTGGTAATCATGTCAGACCACCAGGCCTCTCTCACGTTACGCTTGAGTTCCACTCCCAGCGGACCATAATCCCAGAACCCCTGCAGACCACCGTAAATTTCAGACGACTGAAAAATGAACCCGCGCCGCTTACACAACGCTACGATTTTCTCCATCTCTTTTTTCATTGCTTTGGTCTTTCCATTCTGTCTTCAGTAAGACACTCTCAAAAAACGATTTTATTATTACTCATTAAAACAGCAGAGGTTCAGCCTGCTGAAGATAACCTGATGTTTCCTGACTCGTGACAGTACTCAGCCAGCACTGCATAACAGTTTCGTTCCGAACATAGTCGAATATCCTCTTCAAAGCCACGTTGAATCAGATTTCTTCCCCCCTGGCTGGCACGCATTGCTGTCAACAGGCCGCCGGGATTACTGATTTGTGCCTGATAATAGTCGACGACCATTCGTGTTGCATCATCCAGTGTCAGTTTCTCATTGGTAATTTCCTGCAGTCCCGCAGCAATTGCGCCAGCACACAGACAGTCTTCACCGGTAATCGCTCCATCTGTTCCCGCACAGACCAGGTAAACAACACCCGAACTTTGACTCAATTCTTTCACAACCGCAGCCAGATTCAAAAACGAACCAATCAGAATGCGATCTGCCTGAATCGCACGCTTCAACGCCCGTGTTCCATTACTGGTCGTAAATACGATCTGTTTGCCAGCAACCACATCTGCAGAATAACGGGCAGGGGAGTTATCCAGATCGAAACCATCAATCATGACTCCCATGCGTTCTCCCCCGAGTAATACCCCTGAGTCAAAAGCTTCACTCAGTTCCCCCGCGAGCTCTTGTGCTTCTTCAATTTCCTGACAGGGAATCACAGCCGCGGCACCGGAATGCAAGGCTGTTGTAATCGTAGAGGAAGCGCGAAGAATATCGAGGATCACAGCAGTGCTCCCCGAAAAGTCTTCCGGTTGTGACAACACAGGCAGTAAGCAGGTTCGAATTTCATCAGGCATGGCTGAGCAAGCACATTCTTTCAATGCTGAACTGTGTCCAGTTTTACTGAAGCGTTTCCAGAGGCTTTTGGACCGAGTATATATAGTTCGAGAGACGCTATGCTAAATTGTGAGGCAATCTCGAGGAAAAGCGAGGTTCAACGAGCCTTATCTGAAATATCCTTGCGGCACCAGGCGCCATCCCAGCGGACGCATTTGACCGCCTGATACGCTTTCAGTTTTGCCTGACTGATGCTGTCACCAATCGCCGTTACTCCCAGTACTCGACCGCCGTCGGTCACGACCTGATCGTCTTTCATGGTTGTTCCCGCATGAAACACTTTGGTATCAGGCAGTTCAGCCGCTTCACTCAAGCCGCGAATGACTCTCCCTTTTTCATATTCATCAGGATATCCTTCCGACGCCATCACCACGCAAACCGTCGGCCGTTCATCCCACTCCAGGTCGTCAATCTCGTCCAGACGCTCTTCTGCCGCTGCCAGCAGCAGCTGTGCGAGGTCCGTCTTGAGCCGCATCAGGACCGGCTGGGCTTCAGGATCTCCGAAACGGACATTGAATTCCAGTACCTTGGGTCCCTGATTGGTAATCATCAGGCCGGCATAGAGAACACCGTTAAAAGGACGATCTTCAATTTTCATCACATTGACCATGGGCACGAGAATTTTCTCGATAATCTCGTCCATCAGTTCTGGTGTTACCAGGGGAGCAGGGCTGTAGGCCCCCATCCCACCGGTATTAGGTCCTTTGTCATCATCGTATGCTGCTTTGTGATCCTGAGATGTTTCCAGAGGAACAATCGTCGATCCACTGACGATTGCCAGAATACTGACTTCCTGACCGATCAGCTTTTCTTCAATAATGACGGTTTTCCCGGCATCACCGAACTCGCGAATTTTCATCAGCGATTTGATGGCATCCAGAGCTTCCTGCTTGGTATCGCAGATCAGAACCCCTTTACCAGCAGCCAGGCCGTCTGCCTTGATCACCAGAGGCTGTTCTTCGCGTTCTTCCAGGTAAGCTTCCGCAGCTTCAAAATTGTTAAATGTCTCTGATTTGGCTGTGGGAACATTCGCCTTCCACATCATCTGTTTGGCAAATGATTTGCTGCCTTCCAGTTCAGCGGCTGCCTTGGAAGGTCCAAATACTGAGATCCCGGCGGCACGCAGTGCATCTGACATCCCGGCGACCAGAGGCACTTCCGGGCCGACCACCGCCAGTTGGATCGCTTCTTCTTTGGCGAAAGCCACCATCTTCGGAATATCGCTGACACTGATGGCGACATTCGTCGCATCCAGCTGGGTTCCTGCGTTTCCGGGTGCACAAAAGACCTGACTGACACTCTCCGACTGGGCCAGTTTCCAGACCAGCGCGTGTTCGCGGCCTCCCTGACCAATCACTAAAACTTTCATCGTGTACGGTACCTGCTCGTTATCTTCTTCTTAAAATTTCAGGCGAGACAATCTCTCTCACTGACTTGATTCTACTCCCGTGGAGTATATCAGCACTGTTTTGCCCCTAGTAGCATCGCTTCCCGAAATTTGGACTTTGCTGCTAAAAAGCTCGTATATTACTTCAATTTCAGAATAAAACAGGGCCGGTCGGGAATAAAGTTTCTTCAGAAATCACCACTCTTCAGGCATCACGCGCCCAGCATTGGACGAATCCACCTTCAGATCATATAATGTCCCGTTCAATCGGTTTTTTATTGCTCTGCGATCCCCGATGATGCTCTGAACCTCTTTTCCAAGTACCTGTCACGATAGACAGAGACCTCAATAGAGAGAGGAGAGAGACGAAATTACTGTTATCGTATTCCTGAGTAATAGTAATTGACCTAAAGTTATTCTGTTAAAAGACTTTTAACCTTTTTGTTTACTGGAGAATTCAAAGTGTTTGATACTGTCGCCATTATTGGTGCCACCGGTGCCGTCGGGCACATCATGCGGAAACTGCTGGAAGACCGGAACTTTCAGGCGAAACAATTTCGATTTCTGGCCTCAGCGCGCTCCGCAGGCAAAACACTGGAATTCCAAGGCAAAACCTACACACTCGAAGAATTGACCAAAGATTCCTTCGCCGGCGTGGAACTGGTCATTGCTTCTACTCCCGATGATGTTGCAGCCGAATTTCTTCCTGCTGCAGTAGAAGCGGGTGCCATTGTCATCGATGAATCAGGTTACTGGCGGATGAAACCCGAAGTCGCGCTGGTGATTCCGGAAATCAATCCGGAAGCTGCACTTGAAGCCAAAGGCATCATTGCCAGCCCCAACTGCTCCACCACACAGATGGTGATGGCCCTGAAACCACTGCACGATGCTTCCCCTGTTCGCCGCGTGATTGTCAGTACCTACCAGGCAACCAGTGGCGCCGGCGTAGCAGGAACCAGCGACCTGCTGGAAGGTTCTCGTGCCTATCTGGAAGGCAAAGAGCATGATTACCAGGTCTTTGCCCATCCGATCGCCTTCAACGCCATCCCACAGATCGGCAGTGAAAAAGAAGAAGGCTACACCAGCGAAGAAATGAAAATGGTGTACGAAACCCGCAAAATTCTGGGCGATGAATCGATTCAGATCAATCCCACCTGTGTGCGGATTCCTGTTGCCAACTGCCACAGCGAAACCATCACAGTCGAGACCAAACGCCCCATCTCCCCGGAAGAAGCCCGTCAGTTATTCTCTGATTTCCCGGGAATCACTGTCGTCGATGACCTGCAGAACCTGGCCTATCCGCTGCCTTCCACCTGTGATGGTAGTGATGAAGTCTATATCGGCCGAATCCGCCGTGATATATCTTCTCCGAATGGACTTAGTTTCTGGTGCGTCAGTGATAACCTCCGTAAAGGTGCTGCCACCAACGCTGTTCAAATTGCAGAGTTGCTCGCTAAACACAAAGCCTGTACCTAAGCTGTGTTCGCGTCTTCACTATCGTCACTGCGGGCGGATTCCTGCTTGAAGGGTTCCACCCGCCAGTGCCATTTTTCAAAGATTACCTCGTAAAGGCTACGCAATGTCTGCATTTCATTACCAGAATGATGAACTGTTTTGTGAAAATGTCCCCGTCGCTCAACTGGCAGAAGAGTTTGGCACCCCTCTGTGGGTTTATTCCAAATCAGACTTTCTGGGTCGTTTGAAAGAGATTCAGGACGCCTTTGCGGAAGTCGATCCGGTCATCTGTTATTCCGTCAAAGCCAACGGAAACCTGAGTATTCTCAAAACGATGAACGACGCCGGCAGTAGTTTCGATGTCGTCTCGGGGGGAGAACTGTTCCGCGTCCAGCAGGCCGGTGCAGACACTTCGCGAGTTGTCTTTGCAGGTGTCGGCAAAACTGATGAAGAAATCCGCCAGGCACTCAAAGCAGATATTCTGATGTTCGACGTCGAAAGTGAAGCCGAACTCGACGCCATCGCGCGCATCGCCGGTGAATTAAACTGTGTGGGACGCGTCGCTTTGCGTCTGAATCCGGATATCGACGCCAAAACACATCACAAAACCACAACCGGTAAAAAAGGCAACAAGTTCGGCATGGATATCGAACGGGCCACCGAACTGGCCGACAAAGTGCTCAAAGACGAACACCTGGAACTGACGGGCATTCATATGCACCTCGGTTCTCCCATTCTGTCGACCGATCCCTATGCGAAAGCAGTCAAAAAAGGGGCTGAAGTCATCTCCCAACTGCGGGAGAAAGGCCATAATACTAACTGGCTCAACCTGGGTGGTGGTTTCGGTATCAGCTACAAAACTGATGAAGGTCCTTCAGCTCAAACTTATGCAGATGTCATTGTCCCTACCATCAAAGAAATTGGCTGTCGTCTGGCGCTGGAACCGGGTCGCTTCATTGCCGGTAATTCCGGCGTGTTGATCAGCCAGATCGTCTTCACCAAGCGGGAAGGGGGCAAGCTGTTCTACATTCAGGATGGTGGTATGACCGATCTCGTCCGTCCTGCCATGTACGATTCTTACCATCGTGTCTGGCCGGTCAAACCAAAGGTCCCCATGCCTTTCGACTGTGAAGGTGAAATTGAAGGCTGTGAACCGGCTGATGTTGTTGGCCCGGTCTGCGAATCCTGTGATTACTTTGCCAAAGACCGCTATCTGCCTCCCATGCAGCGGGGAGACTATCTCTGCATGTTCAGCGCAGGCGCATATGGCTCAGTCATGAGCAGCAATTACAACGCGCGTCCCCGCAGTGCAGAAATTCTGGTTGACGGCAGCGAGTATCAGGTCATTCGTCGGCGGGAAACCTATGAAGAACTGATCGCACTGGAACAGACCTGATATCAATACCGACATACAGATTAGTCTCTCGTGTATGTTCAGAAGATCAGTTTTCCGGGTACGGTTATAACAGTTAATAAGTTCGTGCGCTCTGTAATACATTCGGTACAGCAAAGATACGTGCATCCGCTTTCTTCGATTACACCGTTATCGCCGTCAGAAACGATAATAATAGATACAGAAGCTTCTACACTGAATATGTCTATTTGAATACATAACACCTGATTTCTGTGAAGACTTGAACCGAAACAATTGAATTCTGTTGTTTTGGGTAAGGTGATAAGAATAGTATGTATTTTCTGTAACTGTGTATTCTCATCAGAGATATTCAATCTGCCAGCCAGACAGCACCGGAAACGGGTCTGTTCGCCGGCAGCCCCATGAATAGCCGACAACCATGACGACACGGAGTCGACTGAATGTCTTTTAATAATCGGATCCTGGCAGCATTTGCTCTGGTCATTTCCTGTACCCTGAGTACGTCCCCCCACGTCTGGTCACAGGATGAAATTCCTCCGCAATTTCAGAAGCCGGCAACGATTTCTAATCTGTCTCCCGACGAATTACTGCTGTCGAAACCCGAAACACCCGCACAGCTGCTGCAGGCTGTCATTCAGTTGACCGGGCTCGGACACGCGGCTTCAGCCAAACCCTATCTGGATCAACTGCTGAAAGCCAACCCCGACCAGGAAACCCTGTTGAAACTCCGAGATGAACATGGTCCCGCTGCCTTTCTTTCACTCGCAAACAACAAAGCATTGCAGCCGGAATCTGTCACTTTGCTGAATCAGATGGAAGCAGCCTTCCGAGCTTTCGCCACTGACCCTGCGCGAATTAACGGGTTAATCAATGATCTGTCTGGAACTCCCACAGATCGTAACATTGCGATCATCCAGCTCAAATCTGCCGGATCAATCGTGGCACCTCCCATATTGAAACAGTTGAGTCAGAGTGAGGATCCAACCAGAAATGACGAACTGGCCTTCGCTTTGTCACAACTTGGAAAACCGGTAGTCGAACCGCTGATCGCTGCTTTACGCGCCCCGGAGAATCGAATCCGCAAGATCGCTGCTGAAGTTCTGGGAGACATTGCTGATCCATCTGCTGCCCTCTATCTCTGGAATCCGGCTTTTTCAGAGAGCCAGGAACAGAGTGTACAAATCGCTGCCCGCCAGGCCCTCTCAAAAATTCTCGGAAAAGATCCCCGAAATGTATATGAACTCAACCGTCACGAAGCACAGCAGATTTTAAAAAATGCAGCTTTGCAGTTTTACAAAAATCACGTTGATGCAGCGGAACAGCAGAAAATCTGGGTCTGGGACAGCACACAACAGACCGTCGTACAGAAAGAGCTGGCTTCACAGGAAGTCGGCCTGATTGAAGGCCTGCGCCTGGCTAAAGAAGCTCTGGAGATGTCACCGGACAAACAGGACGTGCAGACTCTTTATCTGGCAATGGTACTCGCCTTGGAAGCCTACCAGGTCGGCTGGAATCACCCACTGCCTGAAGGTCCCGGCACGGCGTTTAACCTGGCATTACTCTCCGGTCCCAAAGCAGTCAGCCAGGTACTGGCTCTGGCAATGAAGCAGGGGCATACCCCCAGTGCACTGGCAGCCTTGAAAGCATTGGGACAGATTGGATCCCGCAACCTGCTGTACGAGAAACTGGATCAGCACTCCTCCGTGATTGCCGCTTTGAATTATCCTGACCGCCGCGTACAATTCGCTGCAGCAACCACAATTATGCAACTCGATCCTGCAAACACGTTTCCAGGGGCAACGCGCGTCATCGCCATCCTGACCCGTGCCCTGGGGGGGGCAGGAAAACAGTCGGCCATTGTTGTCGACAGCAGCATTCCTCGAGGACAGACCATGGCGGGGCTGTTTAATGAACTCGGGTATGAAACAGAGTATACTCAGACCGGGATGGCAGGCTTTAAAGATGCCACCCAGCGCATGGATGTCGAATTCATTGCTCTCGAACATAATATCATGCGTTGGGGACTTTCACAGACGATTGCCAATCTCAGGGCTGATTCCCGTACGGCTAACATCCCCATTATCATCTATGGTCCACTGCGTCTTAAAAATAAAATCGAATATGTAACACGACATTATCCCCTGGTGCAATATGTCGTGGAATCAGAGAACACTGAAGATATCGCCACACAGGTCAAACCATTTCTTAACAGCCTGAAAACCCCCGAATTGACCGGCGAACTCCGTTCAGAATATCGGGCTGCTGCTCTCTACTGGCTCTCGCATATCGCATCCAGCCAGCGAGGAAAAATTTACGATCTGACGCCGGCAGAAAAGCCTCTACTGCAACTGGTCTCCGACCGGTCTCTGGCTTCAAATGCCCTGATCACACTAGGCGGAATTCCCACTCGAACGGCTCAGGCCGATCTGGTGACGATTGTTACCAATAAAACGATGGATAATGACATCAAAGAAATCGCCGCCCTGCAACTGGCATTTCATATTCAGAAATTCGGGCTGCTCGTTGATTCCAAAGAAGTCGCATCGATCCGCGAAGCCTACCAGGCCGCCACCGAGCCCCGCCTGAATACGGCGCTGGCATCCGTAATGGGAACGCTGATGCCTGATAATAAAGTGGTTGGCGAACGACTGCAGGAATTCAAACCTGCCACTCCACTTCCATGAAACTGTTCCCGCTGAGAAAAAAAGCTTCGAAGATTTCAGAAACCTTCGAAGCTTTCATCATTCAGCCTGTTTCTTTTCAACCAGGGCGAATCACATTGAAACGCAGCGTCTCTCCATCTGATTTACCCGGTCAAACAGCCTTGGAAACGCGACAGTAAAACGGGATCTCGTCTACTTCGCGTTGGCTGCCGTTTTCTTTCGCAAGAGTGATCGCAGCGGTTCTTCCAGATCTTTTGCATCTGACGTTACCAGTTCCGTTACTCCTGTATGATCCACCAGCATCAGCATAGGCACAGTCCGCACACCGTAAAATACAGCTGCCGGATTGTTCCAGCCACGCTTGTCGCGGGAAGAATAAAAGATCTGCCGCCAGTCCAGAGGTGTCTTTTCCTGAAAGGCATCAATGGCAGGTTCTTCCAGATCCAGGTTCACGCCGACAATTTCAAAACCGTATTTTCGGTACTTTTGTGATAATGCCTGAATTTCAGGTAGCTGTTCAATAAAGGGTCGTGCTGTCGTTGCCCAGAATACGACCAGTACCACACTCCCTTTATAATCATCAATCGAAACGAAACCACCCTCGATCGTTTCTCCAGCTAACTGCAGCGGATGCCCATTCAACTTCAGCCGACGGGACAACCCGAGAACCTGAGCGGTCTCATTACTTCTGGGAAACCGCGCCTCCAGGTCGAGACAGCAATCCAGTGCCTGTTTATTCAAGCCATAAAGCTGGCTGGTTTCTGCCGCTGCCTGCAAAAGCTGGGGAGCACGAACCGTTTCCTGGGGAAACCGTGAGGCAAACAGGCGTGACTGCTTGACGAACTCTTCAATCCAGCGGGGGTCCTGTTTCGCAAAACGTTGTGCACTCGTATTGGCAAACTTGGCGACTGTGAAACCTGCGTCGGCAGCAGACTGCGATTTAGGATCACGTTTAAACAGGGACTCAGAATGATCGTACAATGCGTCGATACTTTCCTGATCACCCTGTAATGCCTGTTGCAGGTGGGCTTCCAGCAGATGATTGATACAGACAGCGAACAATCGCTGCTTTTCCTTGTCAGCGTGTGTTTGTTTGACCGCTTCCATTGCCAGTTGAATGATCTTTTTATTTCGTTCTGACCGGGCAGTTCTCAGCTCTTCTACATTCTCGGTTTTGGGAATGGCCTGAACTTTCAGCCGGGTAATCTCCCGCACATTCCATTCGGCAGTCCCTTCTTTTAATTCCTGAATTTTCACTTCTTCATCCGCCAGGGAAGGCTCATCCCCATCCACATCATCCAGGTCGCGCTGCTCGCGTTCCAGACTGGCAGTCTGCACCATATTAGGTGTTAATGCAGGACCAGATCCTGTCTGGGAAACCTGGGTGATCGAAGCCTTGGGCACAGCCTGTAACTGAGGATCCGCGGGGGCGCCATCCAGCTTACCGTCTGTGAGATTTCCAGCAGCCTGAGGTGCAGCCGAATCTCCGTCGCCACAACCGAACTGAGTGATTAACAGCAAACCTGCTGCGATCGAAAGGATTTGATGTCGATGCCTCATCGTTTATTGCTCTCCTTCCTTTGAGAGTCTGTCACTATTTGAAGAACCGAGGTCGCGAAAGCTGTTCCCGAATTGGGATTTCTGTAACGTTTGGCCCGCGTCAATTTGATGAATGACCGTTACAGTTCTGCGGAAGACGCCCTGAAGCGAATTCTACTACTCCCTCAGCAAAATTCCTGTGGATAACACTTTATGACGCGAGTTTTACGCGAAAAACTACTTCTAAGGCAAGACGAAGCTGGAAAAAATTACAATTCGGGGACCGATTTCAGATAGTTTTCCGCTCTCGCTGCCCAGAGCAGGGGGGACTCGCTTAAATTCAAAAAGCAAAATCGACTCAAAGCTCGCCATGATAGTGTTTGAAGGCTTCGATGGCAAAATATTCGGGCAATCCCAGTTCATTGTAAACTCTGGCTGTATTACGAGTTCGATCCTCCGCTCGTACCCAGAATTCCCGTTTATCACCCCCGGGGTAGAAGGCACTGTCCTTCTGTGACTCATGCTTGAAAATCGCCTCCCGTTTGCGAAGCACCACTTCCGGACTCAAGGGAACCGCCCGTTCAATCTCATGCGGTTCGTACTCTTCCCAGGCCCCGCGATACATCCAGAACTCCGGAGCAATTCCTTCATCTGCCACTACATTCACCGCATTGATCACGGCTTCGGCACAAACCCGGTGAGTCCCATGCGGATCGGAAAGATCGCCAGCCACATAAATCTGATGCGGATTCACTTCCCGCAGCAGGTCTGCCACGATGGCAATATCTTCTTCGCCGATCGGCTTCTTGGAGACCTGACCTGTACGGTAGAAAGGCAAATCCAGAAACCGCAGACGTTCCTCCGGTACCCCCGCGACATCCGCACCGGCAGTCGCCTCTGTTTTTCGGATCAAACCTTTGATTCCCAGCATCTCCTCCGTGTCCAGGTCTCCAGCTTTTTTGTTTTCAATACTTGTCTTCAGGTTCTGCAGATTCTCCAGCACCACCCGATCATCTGCATGAAACAGCTTGTGAAATTCACAGACGAAATCGATATGCCGCAATGCATCATGATCAAACACGGCTATATTTCCACTGGTCATGTAAGCGATATACACTTCGTGTCCCTGGTCGGCCAGGGTAATCAGTGTCCCCCCCATCGAAATCACATCGTCATCAGGATGCGGACTGAACACGATCACGCGCTGAGGCTCAATGCCCGCTGGTTTGGTACAGATCCCTTCCAGCAGGGAATCAAATACGCTCTCCCGAATCTGTGCCACGGAACCATATTTATGCAGCATCTGATGCAGGTGATTATGCAGAAAGTCTTCTTCTTCCAGCTTCAGTAGTGGCTTACCCACCTCTCGGGAGAGCCAGATCACCGCTTTTTTTTCCAGGACAGGAGTCCATTCAATATTCCCGACGATCCAGGGAGTTTTCACCGCCGTCAGTTCTGCAGCGGCGGCACTGTCAACGACGAACACGGAATTGGTATGGGTCTGCAGAAAACTCGCGGAAACGTCATCGGTTACTTCGAGTTCAGCCGCTTTTTTGACAACGGAAGCTTTATGTTCTCCCAGAGCCATAATGATGATTTTCCTGGCGGACAGAATACTCCCCACACCCATCGTGATTGCGTGATGGGGTACGTTGTCTTCGCCAAAAAAGCCGCTCGCAGCATCTCGCCGGGTCACGGGGTCCAGATTCACCAGGCGCGTCAGACTGTTGCGGGCACTTCCCGGTTCGTTGAATCCGATATGCCCCGAACGTCCAATCCCCAGTAGTTGCAGATCCAGGCCGCCAAACTGTTCGATGGTTCGTTCATACTCTTCACAGAACAGGTCTACTTCTTCCGCCGGAATATCACCGCGGGGAATATGAATATTTTCCGGTTTCACATTCACATGATCGAAAAAGTTCTCCTGCATGAATTTGTGATAACTGTGAATCGATTCCGGATCCATCGGCCAGTATTCATCCAGGTTGAACGTGATCACGTTAGAGAAGTCCAGCTGTTCCTCGTTGTGCAGGCGAATCAGTTCGCGGTACACGCCCAGGGGAGTCGAACCGGTAGGGAGCCCCAGGATGGCTGCGCTGCCGGCCTTGTTTTTCTTTCGAATCAGATCTGCTACCACCCCGGCCACATATTTGGCCAGTTCAGACGACGTTTCGAAAATGACCGTAGGTACTTTCGTATGTCGTACAAATTTAGACTTGGGAGTAACATGAACAGAACGTGAAATATCGATTGCCATCAGTCGAGTTTTACCTGTAAAGCAAGAAAGAAGCGGAACCATTCTCCAGCAGAATCACATCTCTATTTTTAACGATTTCACCGGACTGGACCACGAATTTAAAGTAACCACGCGAACAGTAACCCCGGTGTGCGTGTTTTTTTTATGAATGTTTATTATAACTGGAGCTCAACACATTTTACCATAGCGTCTTGCGAACTAATATGCTCGGTTCCAATTACTCTGCAGACGCTTTAGTAAAAACGGAATACAGTCTAATCTGCTGATAACCTTACTACCAATAAACTGACCTAAATGTACAGAGAGAGAACATTCCATGGCAAATCAGGCAGAATCTCTACGAATTCTCGCGATTCACGCCCATCCTGACGATATTGAAATCCAGTGCGCGGGTACATTAGCCCGGCTGAAAAATCTGGGATGCCACATTACGATTGCCACGATGACCGCTGGCGACTGTGGCAGTGCGGAAATGGGACCGGTGGAAATCGCCAATGTTCGTCGCGCCGAAGCCAAAAAAGCGGCAGATATGCTGGGAGCCGATTACATGTGCCTCGAATTCCGCGATCTGTCTATCGTGATCGACCAGGATTCCCGTCAACGGGTTACCGAAGCCGTTCGTAAAGCCCGCCCGGATATCGTCATCACTGCACCTCCGGTCGACTATATGAGTGATCACGAAATGACCAGCCGCCTCGTCCGGGATGCCTGTTTTGGCGCTTCTGCTCCCAACTACACCACTCATCAGTTTCAGCCCGCTCCTCCCACGGAGAAAATTCCGCACCTGTACTATGTTGATCCCATTGAAGGCTGTGATTACTTCGGGAACCCGATCGAACCACAGTTCATCATCGATATCTCAGAAACGTTCGATCTGAAAATCAACATGCTGGCCTGCCATGAAAGCCAGCGGGCCTGGCTTCGCAAACAGCATGGCCTGGATGAATATCTCGACGGAACCGAACGTTGGTCAGCAGCCCGCGGGGAAAAAATTGGCGCCGCCTACGGTGAAGCCTTCGTCCAACATTGCGGACACCCGTATCCTTCCAGTAACCTGTTACTGCAACTGCTTGAAAAGTAACCCCACACTCCAGACAGTCAGAAATAGAGCCGACAACATGAATGATCCGCAAACCAGTCAGGAACTCCCTTACACCGAGACAGAAATTGAAACAATGGCAACTGAAGATGCCAGCGCGGGAAAGTTTCTCACCGTGTTAATGGTCTGCACCTTCAGCTACACCGTGATTGTCGGCACCTATGTCATTTTCTGGAGCCTGAAGAATTAATTCCGCTCTGCCTGGAATCCCAAATGAGATTTTAACTCTGACCAGTTTCGGCCTGTCAGAGTTTTTTTTCGCCCGCTACCGGGAGCGTTTTTCTTCAAACACGGTCCCATTCGGATTGAGCAGCATCCAGCAGACCGCCGCACTCACATAAATCCCCGCCATCAGAATCAGCACCGTTTCATACCAGCCTGCATCGAACATCACACCGACAATCACCGGCAGCAAAGCGGCTCCCAGGTTTCCCGTCATATTCATCATCCCGAATATCGGTGCCACATGCTGACCTCCTTTGTCAATTGTCACCGTGTAACCGCAGGCACCACCCAGTCCGGCAAAAAACATACTGACTGAAATCAGTGTCATCGCCAGCGTCATCTCCTGCACGAAGTAGGCGCACAGCGTACAGAGTCCACAGCCCAGCATCGCCACAATCGCGACTCCCTGCCGGCTCCAGCGACGGCTTCCAGTGCGCTGCAGCACCCAGTCCACCACGACGCCCCCCAGAAAATTCCCTACGACAAACGTCATCAAAGGGAGACTCGTCAAGAGCCCGGAAGAGGCCAGGCTGATACCCCGCGCCTCCTGTAAATAAACCGGAAACCAGGTCATGTAAAAAATATTCCCCGCTGCCCGAAAGAACTGCTGGCCGCAAATCATCCACATCGAGAAACTTGTCAGGATCTGATCCCAGGGCGTCGGCTCGACATGTTCTTCCTTTTCCTGGCCCTTTGTCTGTTCCGCTGGCGTTAAGGCTTCGTCACCACGAATGAGCTCCAGCTCCGCCGCATTCACACCACGATGCTTTTCAGGTCGGTCGCGGAACCAGTAATAGAATACTATCGCCCACACAACTCCCGGCACCGCGCAGAGGTACATAATCGTTCGCCAGTTCAGACCCGGAATCTGGTTGCCACCAATCTGAAATCCCTGCAACAGCAAACCGATGCTGAACGCGCCGAAGGCACTGCCGATCGACATGAAACTTCCCAGCAGACCACTGGCGAGCCCCCGCCGTGCATGTGGCAGCCACCTGGAAATCGTACTTGCACAACAGGGAAAGATTCCCGCCTGCGAAATCCCAAAAATCAGACGCACGCCAATCAGCATCACGAATCCGGTCACCATTCCCGTCAATGCTGTCGCAATTGACCACAGAACAGCAAACGCAGTCAGCGAACGTCGCGTCCCCCAGACATGCGCGATCCAGCCACTCGGTATCTGGGACAGGGCATAACTCCAGAAGAAGGCACTCATCACCCAGCCCATCTGTGTCTGGCTGATATCCAGTTCTTCCTGAATCAGTTTCGCAGGCACAGAAATCGCATTGCGACTGACATAAGCCACCGCTGCCACCAGGCACAATAGTGTCAGCACCTTGAAACGTGCTCGCGTGGGCGTTTCTTCGGAAATGAGTTTCGGCTCGTCCTGATCAGTCACAAAGATCGTCCCTCTCGGCTCATGGTCTTATTCGTCTAATGATTCCATCAACAGTTCATACAAGCGGTCCACTTCCACTCGAGTCTCTTCATCCAGACTCCACGCGTTGGGTTCACAGCGACGATCCGAACCGAAAATCCCCCGCTTGACCAGCAGATATTTTTCAATCGCCAGAAAACCGTCCAGCCCCGCCTGTAACTGCAGCGCCACGATCGCACAGATCGGAAAATAGATCCGATAGACGGCCGCATCATCGCCCGCCTGCAGCGCCTTCCACAAAGCCATGATCCCATCCAGCAGATCCACGCCCGGCATCGTACCACTGATCCCACGCCGATAAGCATCCACCAGCAGAATGCCCCCCGATCCATCAAAGATCCGGGCCTGTCCCGCCGTCGCATCCCGCAGCGCAGACAGATTGGGGCCGATCGGCGAAGCTTCCGGTTTGAACAGAATCTTTTCGGGACCGAACTCATCCAGCAGTCGTTTATAAAACTCGATCGAAATCGCCCGACCGACGTAAGACGAAGCATCCTGCACCACCAGCGGCAGACTGCATTGTTTTGCCAGCGTCGTAAAATAATCCCACAGCGCCCCGTCGGGCAGGGCAGTCGTCACCGGGGGAATCGCCATCACTGCTGCACAACCAGCATCCTCAGCCTGACGCGCGAAGGCAACCGCCTGCCGCGTACTCTCTGCTCCCACACTGGCAATCACCGTCCCACGCCCCGCCGTCAGTTCCACCATGAGCTGCGTGAGATTCAATCGTTCCTCATAGGTCAGTCGCAGCACTTCTGAAACCATCGCGCCGCACACGCCATCCGCGCCCCGTTCGAAACACCAGTCAATTTCCCGCGCGAACGCGTCCCCGTCAATCGTCTCGTCCTCACAAAGAGGCGTATGCAGAACCGGTAACACACCCTGAATCAATGTCGCCATCTATCTCTTCTTCCCGTCTGGAAATTCAAATATTTTTCGCGAACTCAAACCGTTTCCGTTTCGATGATCTGCCCGATCGCATCCGCCATCGCTTCGATGACCTGCTCCAGTCCGCCGCGTTCAAAAGGCGTCTGCCATACCTGGTACAAGTCCAGATCATACAACTCCGCCGGTGCCAGATATCCGGTCGTTCCGTTGATCAGATTCAGACAGGCAATCGTCCGCTCGGGATACCGTCGCCGCAGTTCCCGCTGCAGAATTGAATACGCTTCCGTCGGGCTGCCAATCAGAATCGTCTCTCCCATCTGCCACACCCAGATCGGTAATTCCAGCGTCTTGCCGTCTCCGATTCCTCGACGAATATTCCTGCGTCGCCGTAACCGTTCTTCCAATGCCCGGTCCGTACACGCCTGTCGCTGCGCTTCCAGTTCATCCGCAGTCGGCCAGTCTTTCAATGGAATTTCCACCTGTGTCTGTAATGTCTTCAGCTTTAGCCCCGGCTTGTCCACCACATGCTTCCACACCGCCAGCGGCGCCCCGGATTCCATTACCCCCGAATATTTCAGACACGTTCCCGGCGGTTCCATATCTTCCAGCGTCGCCAGCACTGCATACGCCAGTTGCCGACCATGTCGATCTGCGACCGCAACATCACCCACATATTGATAGCGCGGCGAAAGCTCTCCCGAAGCCCCCTGCATGAACAGCGCAGGAACGTCCAACGTCTCCTTGATCGTATCCCGCATCGCTCCCGGATAGTCGGGTGAGATCGCCGTATTTTCCCAGGCCAGCGTCGTCGGATGACACGCGTAATTGACGATCACAGCCTGTAACGCTCCCTCCAGATCCGTGATCCGCCCCACAACCAGAGTATCGTCAGCTGCTTCATCCGGATTCCAGCCACAGATGATTCGCTCCGCCTCCGGATCAGGGTCCGGCAGGTCCCGCATTGATGCCAGTCCGCAACATCCGGTCTTCCACTCCAGTACCGCTTCCGTCGCATTCTTCATCGCCGCCCGTGTGACTTTAACAGCAGCCAGGTACACCGTCTCCAGATACTCCGCCAGCGATGCACTCGCGGGCAGATCCGGGTCGGGATCGGTCAGTGGCGGCGAAGCATGCGTGTGACTCACTCCGAAAATCAGCGACGCTTCATCCAGTTCCAGCTCTTCCAGCAGTCTTGATTGAAACCGGCGAAAGGTCGGCAGCGAACGCCACCAGCCCAGATCCGCATCCAGAAATACCAGCGGTTGTTTCGAATTGGATTCACTCAGAACCAGAGCATTCAGCGTCAGACGGCGGTGAATCCAGTCTGCTACATCATGTTTGGCAGCCCCCCAGTTGCGGGCGTAAATTCCTGTCGGTGGCGTGATATCAACGGTCGCCACTCCAATCCGTCCCCGAAAGGCAGACTGTGTTTTCGCCTGTAGAGTTGATTCACTCATGAGTCGTTCCGTTCATCGAATGAGAGTTGAAGAATTGAGAGAGCCAGGCGTGAGCCGCGCCTTACCAGTCCCCGACCGCGCCATCCTGGTAGAAGACGCGCTGCACGGTTTCCTGCTGAAACGGATGCTTCTTCACTTCCGCTTCGTTGATCGAAATCCCCAGTCCCGGCTTCTGGTTCGGCTTGACCGTCCGCGTTTTGGGATCGATTACAAAACCTTCTTCCACCACATCCTGTCTCCAGGGTACATCGTCGTGCACCGATTCACAAATGATATAGCTTGGCTGCGAGAACCCAAATTCCAGCGAAGCCGCCGTACTCACAGGCCCCTGTGGATTATGCGGCGCCAGCGAAATCCGGTACGCGTCCGCCAGCGCAGCGATCCGGCGTGCTTCCGTGAAACCGCCGCAATGTGTCAGGTCCAGCTGACAGATTTCACAACCCCGTTTCTCAAACAGATCGCGAAACGCCGCCAGATGCGTTAACCGTTCGCCCGTTGCAATCGGCGTCGTCACCGCGGCATTGATCGTCGCCAGGCTGTCCATCGATTCCGGCCAGCAGGGCTCTTCGAAGAAATACAGACCGTAAGGATCCAGCGCCTTCGCGAACTGCAGCCCCATCGCCGGTGAAGGGCGGGCATGACAGTCCACCATGATATCCACGTCATCACCCACCGCATCCCGCATCGCTGCAACACAGTCTTCGGCTGCCTTGATCGGTTTCAATCCCTCGATCGGCATCGTCGGCGGAACCGCCATCGATTTGAACGCCGAAAACCCATCGGCGACCGCTTCCTGCGCCAGATCTGCAAACTGCGCCGCATTATCGGTCGAAGTCTGGTAGAACGATTCCATGTTCCCGCCACCCAGGTGACAGTACAGCCGGATGTAATCGCGAACCGGTCCGCCCCACAACTGATGGCAGGGCACACCATGAACTTTCCCCAGAATGTCCCACAGCGCCAGGTCTATTCCCGCAATCGCCGTCGATCGCGTCACGCCACTCCCATGCCAGAAATGCTGACGCCACATCATCTGCCACAGATATTCCACCCGCCGCGGATCTTCGCCAATCAACAACTGGGACAGATCTTCAATCGTCCCCGCGACGCCACGCGTATGCCACTCCAGCGTCGCTTCTCCCCAGCCATACAGGCCGGGCTGATCGGTGATTACTTTGACAAACACCCAGTTTCGCATCCGGGCATAACACACCAGAGTTTCGATGCGTTCTATTTTCATCGGGAATTGGTTCCAGTCTTCCAGGGTTTTATTTTGGCGTCAAAATAACAACATAACCCGAAAGCATTTTGGAAGCAAGCAATTATGCCAAAGAACTGAGTAACAATTATAAGGAGGGGCGCAGCGGGCAATAGATGAATATCAGACGTACAGACCTGAGCCGTGAACGAAATAGTGAAAGAAGTTCACTGCCCCCAAATCCAACAGTTCAACCGTTACGGGAACTGCAGATCTTCGCCGTCGTCGTATTCCTGCAGACGCTGTCGCGCGAGGTCTGCCCACGGGCCCATCTCATCGAAGTCCAGGTAGATCTTCCAGTGGGGAACCGCTTCTTCGACCCGGTTCAGCTGATGCAGCACTTCTGCTTTATGCAGATGCGCATCCGGGTAATCGGGGTGAACCCGTAGTGCGATCTCAAATGCCTGCAGCGCCGCCTCCGGATCCCCCAGCTCATTATGCAGGCACCCCAGTTGCGTCCACGCCTCAATGTAATCGTGATCCCATTCCACCGCCGCGTAATAGCGTTCCAGCGCCCCTTCGGTCTTGCCGTCCAGGTACAGCGCCTCCGCCAGATGCAGATGCGCTTCGGGCATATCGGGTTGCCCCAATAGCGCCAGGCGAAATGCTTCGATCGCCGGCTTCGCTTCGCCGGCATCCAGCAGCTGGCAGCCTTCGTCGAACCATTCGTCCGCACTCCGGTCCACCGGTTCTGCTGGCTTCAGATGCTCTGTGAACTCAATTGTTCCCTCGAACGTTTCCTCGTCCGCCAGCTCAGGCACTTCGGTCTCTGCAGTTCCAAAGTCGAACACCCGCTGCCCCTGTCGTGGATCAATCAGGCCCCGCTCGTCTTTCAGCAGCAGTTGTGCATCCTGTGCCAGTAAAGTCAGCTGCGACAGTGGTGCGTCGATCTCGTTGAAGAATTTTCCCAGGTGCTGCAGGCTGCTTTCCAGCTCCCGCGGATTCACTCCCGATTCCAGCAATTGCGACAACCGCCGAACACTCGCCACTTCCTGAAAGGAAAAGTAAGGCAGACGGTAAATCTTCCGTGCCGGCTTGATCAGTCCCTGGCGTTCCCAGCGGCGAATCGTCCCCACGGGCACATCCAGCATCTGCGTCAGCATCGCCGGCGTATAGAGCTGATCCACATTCACGCCCGGCTCGCGGAGTTCAATCAGCGCCAGCCAGTCCGATTCCTTAATGATCTGAATCGTAACGCCCTCGGCAATCAGCTCCTGGGCATGCGTCAGATTCACCGAAGGCGATCCGTCCGCTTCCAGCGGCCAACCCTCTTCGCCCACTACCAGCAGCGTCGTCTGTCGACTCACATGTTGAGCGGCCTGCCCCCCATGCTCCTCGACGAACTCGCCCGCCTTCTGATGTGTCATCGAAGCAAGCGTGCCCGTAAACACCACGCGTTCTCCCTGCAGAGCAGGGGAGCCTTGAAGCAGTTGATCAGGTTGTTCTTCTTCAGTCTCAGACATAGATCAAGTAATAATGCATTAATTCAGAAATATCGAGTAAAAAGGGGGTTACCAAATGCCAGATGCAAAAATATCATACCCCCCAGAGAGGTAAAACAGCAGTAAACTTTCTCCGAGGATAATGATACGGGAATCCGTTGGGTAGCTTTCAGGGCAATCCTTCATTATAAGGGAGCAAAATATGTTTTTTCCTGCTGAAGGTACCGTTTGTACCCCCAAATTTGACCATATATCCATGGGAGTTGATTGGAATGTCCGTGCTCGAGTCGTGTGATCCCGAAATCTGGAAGTGTATTCAGTCTGAAGCCCAGCGCCAGAAGAATGGCCTGGAGCTGATCGCCTCTGAAAATTACACCAGCGCCGCCATTATGGAAGCGGCCGGCTCGATCCTCACGAACAAATACGCCGAAGGACTCCCCGGTCGCCGTTACTATGGCGGATGCGAATACGTTGACGTCGTCGAAAACCTCGCCCGCGATCGCGCCTGCAGCCTCTTCGGAGCCGAATACGCCAACGTCCAGCCCCACTCCGGTTCGCAGGCCAACATGTCCGTCTACTTCACCGTGCTGAAACCAGGCGACACCTTCCTCGCCATGGACCTCGCACACGGCGGTCACCTGACTCACGGCATGAAATTGAACTTCTCGGGAACCCTCTATAATCCCGTGCCCTACGGCGTGCGTGAAGACAATCACCAGATCGACTACGACCAGGTCGCCAAACTCGCCCGCGAACACAAACCCAAAATGATCATCGCCGGTGCCTCCGCCTACCCGCGTGAAATCGACCACCCCAAGTTCGCGGAAATCGCAGCCGAAGTCGGTGCGGTCCTCATGGTCGACATGGCCCACTATTCCGGCCTCGTCGCGGGCGGCGTGCACAACAACCCCGTCGAAGTCGCCGACTTCGTCACCTCCACCACTCACAAAACCCTGCGTGGTCCCCGGTCCGGCTTCGTTCTCATGAAAAAGAAATACGCCAAAGACCTCAACCGCGAAGTCTTCCCCGGCATTCAAGGCGGCCCCCTCGAGCACGTCATCGCCGGCAAAGCCATCTGCTTCCAGGAAGCCAATACCGACGACTTCAAAGCCTACGCCCGACAGATCGTCGCCAATGCGAGAACCCTCGCCGAGACCCTGATGGCAGGCGGCATCAAGCTCGCTTCTGGTGGAACCGACAACCACCTCATGCTCTGCGACGTCACCGCGATTGACCTCTCCGGCAAAATCGCCGAAGAAGCACTCGACAAGGCCGGCATCACCGTCAACAAAAACATGATCCCCTACGATCAGCGCAAACCGCTCGATCCCAGCGGCATCCGCATCGGAACCGCCGCCCTCACCACCCGGGGCATGAAAGAAGACGAAATGAAAAAGGTCGGTGCCTGGATCCTCAAAGTCCTCGGTGCTCCCGCAGACGAAGCCAACATCGAAACCGTCAAAGGGGAAATCGCGGAATTCGCCCAGAGCTATCCCGTGCCCGGCATCGCGTAACAGACTGATACCCGACTCATGACACAGCACAGCGAACTCGACATCACCACCATCGACTGCACCCGCGACGATGCCACCGCGCTCTTCAGCGAACTCCGCGAAAAGCTCAGCCCGCGCGGCAATGTCGTCTCGGAAGCCGGCAGACAACGCACGATCGAACTCTTCGGCGAACCCCTCTCGCCGCAGGAAGTCGTCGAAAAGATCTGCAACGATGTCCGCGACAAAGGTCGCGCCGCGCTCCTCGATTACTCGGAAAAGCTCGACCGCAAGCAGCTCACCCCCGAGACCATGCGCGTCTCGGCTGAGGAACTCAAAGAAGCGCACGCGAAAGCCGAGCCCGAGTACCTCGCCACGCTGCGTCGCATCCGCGAGAACATCATCGAGTTCCAGTCGGCTCTGCTTCCGGACGATGTCAAAGTCCTCCGCGAAGCAGGGGAGTCCCGCGTCGAACTCCGTCAGCGCTACCTCCCCCTCAAACGGGTCGGCGTCTGCATTCCCGGCGGTGCGGCCGCGTATCCATCCACACTGCTGATGACCGCCATCCCCGCACAGACCGCCGGCGTCAAAGAGATCGTCGTCGTCGTGCCACCCACCGATTTCGGCGGCTACAACACCGACATCCTCGCCGCCTGCCAGGAACTCGGCATCACCGAAATCTACCGGGTCGGCGGCGCCCAGGCCGTCGCCGCACTCGCGTATGGCGTCGAAGGCATCGAACGCGTCGACAAAATCGTCGGCCCCGGTAATCTGTTCGTGGCCCTCGCCAAGCGTCACGTCTTCGGCGAAGTCGACATCGACAGCATCGCCGGCCCCAGTGAAGTCATCGTACTCGCCGACGAAACCGCCAACCCCGCGTTCATCGCCAGCGACCTGATCTCGCAGGCCGAACACAGCCCCGGTTCCGGCGTCCTCATCACCTGGCACGCGCCACTGATCGAAGCCGTCCGCGATGCGCTCATCAGCCAGCTGGGCGAACTCCCGCGCGGCGATCTCGCCCGTCAGAGTCTGCTCGACTACGGCGCGTTGATTCTCGCCCGCGATGAAGTCGAAGCCGCCCGCTATACCGATCTGCTGGCTCCCGAGCATCTGCACATCTCGACCGCCAACCCCGATCAGCAACTGGCCAAAATCCAGAACGCCGGCGCGATCTTCATGGGCCACTATACCCCGGTCGCGACAGGCGACTACTACGCCGGCCCGTCGCACGTCCTCCCCACCGGAGGGACGGCCCGCTTCGCGAATGGCCTGTGTGCGATTGACTTCCTCAAACGGTCCTCGGTCATCTACTACAACCAGCAGGGACTCAAAGCCGACGCGCCCGGCATCACGCTGCTCGCCGAAAAGGAAGGCCTCACCGCCCACGCCGCCAGTGTGACCATCCGCCTCGAGGACTGAACGTCCCGCACCTGCTGCTGCACATCCCCGCACTCCCGCTGCATAAACTGAACTTGACTGCGCCGCGCTAACAGCGATAAGCGTTGTTTCGGGTCGCGCGCGTGCCCAGTTTACAGAGCACTGAAACACGCGACACCGGTTCCCGATCTTCACTGGAATCCATAGTGAAAATCGCCGGAATTTACCGGCACAAACGGCAGTAGTTCGCGCTGTATGCCTGCGGGTCGCCGCACTTCGCAAGTCGTCGCCCCGGAACCGCCCGGCTGTCGCGGCGGATCGCCCCGGTATCGACTCATATCGACCACTCGTTTTCTTCAGATGCCCCTTGACCCGAGCGCGCCCTTCGCGAAGATCCTTGACACCCCCGGGCAGGCACGGCACACGATCACCCGACCAGAAATCACAGAGAGGAATGAAACTCATGACCGACTCCCTTCTTAAAACCCGCCAGCGTCTGAGCCTCGAACAACGGACCCAACTGATCAATATGATCATGCTCCAGCTGGAGT
>TARA_R110001592_G_scaffold29135_3_pt1 | contig 33127 bp, 33 predicted proteins | sample TARA_R110001592 | Tara Oceans TARA_R110001592 (sample SAMEA4398387) | marine metagenome | biome: Polar Biome; feature: [SRF] surface water layer (ENVO:00010504); material: water (ENVO:00002006), including particulate matter (ENVO:01000060) such as... | depth 5 m | reverse complement strand
GGGGGGGGGGGAGAATCCTTCTTCGCCATAGAGATCGTCTGGGGGCTCCATCAGGCTGCATAGTTTACTCGACTATACCCCCCCCCGGCACAGAACAGGCATGGAAACAACAGAACACAGTCTTGTGGCTGGTATCATTCTTGTGGGGAGGATTGTCATTTCGTCCTGGAGTGTGGTTATCTCTAATATAATAGATGAATTAATATTCGTCTGTTGCAAGCTTCTGAGAACATAGCGACATTAATGTCAACTAAATTTATCTGTAATGTCTGTCACTTCAGGACAAACCATTTCAAAGAAACTTTGATTCAACGTTTGTAGAAAAGTAGATGTAAAGAAATCAAATGTTGCAAGTTCATGAATTGTGATTACAAATTTTTCGCCTTCCTTATATGAGAATAATAAACTTCTAAAGTCAGAACAAAACTCTTCAAGCTCTTTAGGAACTGTGGTGACCCCATGAATAAAGCAATTTCTAATTAACGATATGCCACCCAAAGTCTTGGATACATCTGTGTAATTAAATTTGCTTTCATAGGCCTTTGGGATTTTGATATTAGATTGAACAGTTAAATTGTTGACTACTTTTTCAATACCGTCATAGAGTTTTTTTCTATGCCAACTATCTAATCTATCGTCCCAGTAATTTTGCCAAGCATTTTGATCCTCTACACTTTTGCCTCTGTTTCTATATAAAGTTCGTCCCTCCTTGAAATCGCTACCCTTTAATAAGTTTAATGGATGGTAATTTAAAAAAATTCGAAACAGCTTAAAGATAAATTCTTCTAGGCAAGAGTACATATTACAAAATGCCCATGCTGACAGCATAGGAATTGTACTGCCATGTAATTCTGCAACATCATGTTTTTCAGGTGCATATACTACGGTTTGTTTGGGGCCGCTCCCATCGACGGAATTTCTAATACCTATGACATTAAATGGTTTATTATTTTTTAACCAATAGTCAGACGAATAATGTTCCTGTGCAACATGTAAACCGTTAATTGCAAATGCCCACCTAAGATAAACGCTATGAAATATACCTCCAAAATCCATTACCAGTTTATTTGCCTCTCCCACCCACTGGTTCTCGTTCTTGCATGGAAATTCTATCCATTTAATTGGGCCAACCGATAAGAGTTTTTCGTCCATCGGAGATAGCATTTCTCTTTCAATAAAATTTAATTCTGTCCATGGGCTTTCAAAATCATTGCTCAACGAAGTATCTCCTAGTTTTCTGATTCTTTAATATATCATTCAAATGTATTGAGTTTTCAATATATGATGCTGATACGGAATGAGTATTTGCAAGGGGAGGATCGCAAATGATGCATATTCACACCAACGTGATCCGTACTGACCGCTTAGTTCAACTGCAGCAAAGTGATTCATTACTTTTGGCTGAATTACTACGAAAACATGGTTTCGATCCTGGCAATCAGCATCTGCATCAAGAATTAGCATCAATAAGTAGGGCTGTGGAACTACCCTGCAGACTACTCGCTCACATTCGCCAAGAATGCTACTTTGAAAGAGATCGGGAGTCCAATCGCTTAAGCAAGGCCTTGAAAGAAGAAATGAGTAACAATTTTGGTGCTTGTAAGAATAGATACAAGAAATCACCTCCTGACATCAATCCAACCCAGTTGTTAAAGAAGGTTATTTACGAAAAGTGGAATCGACCAAAGTTTATCGCAAGAATACCGGATCAGCTTGAGCTGTTTAAGGAAAGGCAATTCGGAAAGTCAGGCAACGATCTTCGTTTTCCAGCTTTGTGTGGGCACTTTGCACTGCTCTCTGCGATCATTGCGGCTGAACTGTTAGGAACGGAAGTCATCGTCGTAGAGCACGTTGACGGGCTTATGGGCCCCAATCATTCGCTGAATGGCATTGTCTCCAGATCAAGAGTCAGGTTCTTTGATTCGAGCCTTTATCGAAAAATCAAAAGCGAAAAATGCGAGAGCTGGTTAGACCCGTATGACATTGACATTCATAAATTCACTAAAGGAAGAAAACAAACCTTCGGGCGAGTGTATTCTCCAACGCATGGTATTTTTGCGAGGACTACATCAGCTACGAGGCAACCCTTATCCAGTCTTTTAGAACAGGATAAGAAACCTGACCCATGGTCGTATCTCGTTCGGCCTTTTGTTAAACGGTCGCTGAGCCACTAGAATAATCGTTCTAACCAGGAGGCTCCAATGGAGCCAGATGTGGAATATAGTAGTCATGAATGAACAACTTCGTGTCTTCTAAATTTTCTTGAAAACCGTGTCAGTATTATATGGAAGAGAAACTTAGCTCTTCCAGGCCCTTCATTTCGTTGTCAAAGCCTCGTCTTTCAGCATCTCAACACGAGATACTCGGAGGACGGGGCTTTTTTCGTTTCCGTACATCTGATTCATAAGGAGATTCCATGACTTTTGCCCTTATTGCAGCCAGCAGTGTGCTGGTCGTGTTGCTGACCCTTGTCTGGGCCAGGGAGTTTCGACTGCGGCGTGCTCTGCAGTCGCTCCTAGCCCGCATCTTTACCCAGTGGAGAAATACCCATGAAGCAACTGAACCGGATACGAAGTGTCACAATGCTCATGACCGTGCTTATTCCGGGGATGATCACCGGATGTAGCCCGGCTCCGGATGAGCGTCTGGCTGAATTCGCTCAGCAGACGATGACGGAGCAGAGCCGTCAGAACCAACGTATGGCCGACCAGTCGGAAGCGATCGTCGATGAAAGCCATCAACTCGCGGAATCCGCGAAGGAACTGGTCGAACGGGACGCGGAAGCCCGTCGGGAGCTGATTGCAGCCCAGCAGGAGCTGACATCTCAGCTCAATGAACATCAATCGGCCATTTACACCGGCCATGATCAGCTGGAGCAGGATCGTCGCGAACTTGCTGAGCAACGGCACCGTGATCCCATCATTGCTACCGTGATTCAGAACATCGGTCTGGTAATCGCCTGTCTGTTGCCCTTGCTCGTTGCCGTACAGGTGATCTGGCAGATGCAGTCACAGGAACCGGATCATGCCGCGGTTGCTGAGCTGTTGACGCTGGAGTTGACCAGTGAAGAACCACTTCTGCTTCCTGGTCCGCGTCTGCGTCAAAGTATGCTGGCCCAGGAAGGAGAGGAAACCCTCTCGACGTGATCGCTGCCGACTGACCCGATGATGTCGATCCGCTTTTCTAAGCATCATTCAAAATAAGGAGAACCGATCCATGAGTCATATTGTGGAAATCAAAACCGAAGTCCGAGACGAGACAGCCATCAGTGCTGCCTGCCAGCGTCTTCAACTGGAAGCACCTACCCGAGGGACAGTAAAGCTCTTCAGCGACTCTGCCACCGGCACGATCGTCAAGCTGCCTGGCTGGCGATATCCAGCTGTGTTCGACACGCAGTCCGGCCAAGCCCGCTTCGACAACTTCGAAGGTCGCTGGGGCGAGCAGAGGCAGCTGGATCGCTTCCTGCAGGGGTACGCCGTCGAAAGGACGAAAATCGAGGCCCGCAAGAAGGGGCACACCGTAACGGAGCAGTCACAGGCCGACGGCTCCATCAAGTTGACCGTTTCAGTGGGAGGTGCTGCATGAGTACACGCACCATCGAAATCATCGTTGAAACCAACGGATCCACGCGTGTCCAAACAAGGGGCTTCACAGGTTCGGCCTGCATCGACGCCAGCCGGTTCATTGAAGAAGCCCTGGGAAAACAAACCAGTGAACGAACCACTCCGGAGTTCTTTCAAGTCGCCGATGAACAGCAACGGCTTCGGGAAGGAGGTGGTTGATGACCAAGGTCCGTCGACAGATCCAACGGCAGCCCCGTGAAGATCCGGCAGTCGAGGCACGCCGCATTGCCCGCATTCGTAAAAAATATGAAGACCTGACCAAAGAGCAGGAAGCCCTCAGTCGCTGGATGACTCGCCTGAAACGGGCATTTCACAAAGTAGAGAAGCTTCAGGAGCGGATTGCCCGCATGGAACGCCAGTTGGCGGACCTGGAAGATCGTACCTGACAAGTTAGTTCCGCAGATCCCACATCGAATTGTTTTAATAATACCCCGGCTTCAACCGGGGCTTTTTCATTTACAGACTTAAAAAGGAGTCGCTATGCCGACAGTCACTTCATTAACCCAGAAACTGGCCGAACATGTCGCCGCATGTTTCCCGGGACTGTGGATTCAGTCCCATGAGCACCAGGATGCATTAACAGAAATTGCTCAACTCTGCCATGATTCAGAGTGGCAGCTGGCCACCTGGGACATCGACACGGGACTCAGCGTCCCCGGCCAGACAGAGCAGGGCGGAAGTAGTAATGATCCGCTAACCGCCATCAAGGCGATCAATGCTCTGGCCACACCTGAGGGAACCGCCATTCTCGTGCTGCAGAACTTCCACCGGTTCCTGCAGTCCGCAGAAGTGGTCCAGGCGTTGTCTCAGCAGATCAACACCGGTAAGCAGAACCGGGCGATCGTGATCGTGCTGTCGCCCGTTGTGCAAATCCCCACCGAGCTGGAACGCATGTTTGTCGTGATGGAGCACGATCTGCCTCACCGACAGGAACTGGAAGAAATTGCTCGCGGGATTGCCACGGAAGACGGTGAACTGCCTGCAGAAGCCGAGTTACAGGTGATTCTCGATGCGGCAGCCGGGCTCACCCGGATGGAAGCTGAGAATGCGTTCAGCCTGTCACTGGTGCGGGACGGGAGAATCACTGCAGATGCCGTCTGGGAATTAAAGACCCAAACGCTAAAAAAAAGCGGTCTGCTCTCACTGTACCGTAGCGACGATGACTTCAGCAGCCTGGGCGGCTTGGCGGCACTCAAGGCGTTCTGTAAACGGGCCATGCTGCATCCGCAGCGTGGGAATCCGTTGAAACGCCCTCGTGGTGTTTTACTGCTTTCCCCACCTGGCTGTGGCAAGTCCCAGTTCTGTAAGGCACTCGGCAGCGAGGTCGGGCGTCCTGTGCTCAATCTCGATATTGGCAGCCTGATGGGGTCGCTGGTCGGGCAGTCTGAAGAACGCACACGGGAGGCCCTGAAGGTCATTGATGCAATGGCTCCCTGTATTGCCATGATCGACGAAGTCGAAAAGGCCTTTGCCGGGATGAATGGCAGTGGAGATTCTGGAGTCGCATCACGTATGTTTGGAACGTTTTTGTCGTGGCTGAATGATCATCAGTCCGATGTATTCGTGGTCTGTACCGCGAATGACGTCTCCAAGTTGCCACCGGAGTTCAGTCGGAGTGAACGCTTTGATGGTGTGTTTTTCCTGGATCTCCCCGATCGTGAGGAGAAAGACGCGATCTGGGTACTCTACCGGGATCTGTTCGAGATCGACGCGGACCAGTCCGCTCCTGATGACACCGATTGGACCGGTGCAGAGATCAAGTCCTGCTGCCGCCTGGCAGCCTTGCTTGATCTGCCTCTGCGTCAAGCCGCTCAGAACGTGGTTCCCGTCGCTGTCACCGCCGCGGAGTCAGTGGGGAGATTGAGGACCTGGGCCAGTGGACGGTGTCTGTCGGCCAGTCAGTCCGGCATCTACCGTCAGAAAGGCAGGGCGTCCCGGTCTCGTCGCAGTGTGAAGCGTGATGCTTCGAACAACTGATTTGCTGAAAGTTTAAATTCCGGATTTTAAATCAGGCTGGATGGCCTCCCGCGGGGAAGTCGTCCGGCCAGTTTCATTTTAGAGGAGTAACCAACATGTCCAGTGTTTTAGATGAACCTGTCACACAGGCTTCGACGTCTGCCAGTGGTCGACTTCGTTCGACTATGGCCGCAGCCCGGTTGAGCTTCAATTGGCTGGGAGTTCGCAAGTCCCTGAGCTCGTCTCAGAAAGACCAGGCCGCCAATTCCTTCGGTGCCGAAGGGAAATTCCTTTCGGCAGGCAAAAAGCTGCTGGATACGCGTCATGCGGCGTTCAAAGCGGTCACATCCATTCGTGGTCGCACGGTCGCGTACTGGAAAGGAGTTTCACTCCCGTTTCCAGAGCCGGGGATCCGACTGATTCGTCAGGATGCGATCTCTGATTTCGATCGGCAAATCGCCGCTTTCCGCGATGAGCTGGATTCAGCCGTGTTTGAACTGGATCGCCACTATGATGAGCTGCGGAGTGCGGCCCGGAAACGGCTGGGAGATTTGTTTAATCCAGACGACTATCCGCCGTCGCTGATCGGGATGTTTGCGATCGAACATGACTACCCGTCAGTGGAACCGCCGAATTACCTGCAGCAGCTCAATCCCGAACTGTATGAGCAGGAGTGCCAGCGGGTCCAGTCTCGGTTTGACGAGGCGGTGCAGCTGGCCGAGCAGGCGTTTTTAAGCGAACTGACGCAGATGGTGGAGCATCTGACAGAACGTCTCAGTGGACGGCAGGATGGAAAGCCGAAGGTCTTTCGTGACTCGGCAGTCACCAACCTGACGGAGTTCTTTGATCGGTTTCGCAGTCTCAATATCCGGTCGAACGAACAGCTGGATGAACTGGTGGAGAACGCCCAGCGTGTGATTACCGGTGTTGACCCACAACAGCTACGTAACAGCCAGGCGTTAAGAGAGCAGGTGGCGTCACAGATGTCTGTGGTTCAATCCGGCCTGGATCAGTTACTGGTGGACCGTCCCCGCCGAAACATCCAGCGACGTCCACGTTAAAGGGGGAGCTGATGCAATTATTGATCAAACCGGACGGCGATGTTCGCTGTCTGTATGACGAAATGCTCGATCTGCAGGGATTGGGCCATTTGCAGATCGAACGCGGTTCGCATGTCGAACCCGATGCAGACGGGCAATGGATGGCCGATTTGTCGCCTGTCGCAGGACCACTGCTGGGGCCGTTCCCCAATCGCAGTGCTGCCTTGGACGCGGAACGGGAATGGCTGGAAGCACACTGGCTGCCAGCTGACCGTCAATGAAGTGATTTATTTTTAGTGCCCTCAAGGGCGGTGTGTATTCACGCTGCTCCGAGGGGGCAGCGTTTTCTCAAACTTAACAGGAGTAAACGCAAATGACACAAACTCAACTCGACCAGCAGGTCGCCAGAGCAACCGGTGAAGATCTTCGAGAAGTCCGGTTTCGTGGTTTCAGTCTGGCAGACCCGATGACCGTCAGTTTCGATCCCGAACCCTGTGACCTGCCGCCTCAGATCCTGGACTGGGACCAGGTCGATCTGGAACGGAATGTCGCTTTCTTTCATCAGCCTGGCATTATTAACCCTTTCGTATAGCAGCTGTTTCTCTGCCAATCCGGTGACTGTCGCCGGGTTGGCATTTTTTCTGATCACACAGGAGAAGCGATGATTACATTATCCCGTTCTTTAATACGTGAGTTAAAAACCGTTTTCAGTCGCGGACTGGGAATTACCAGTCGTCAAACAGGTCCACCAGTCGAATTCCTGGTCGATAAGGATGGTCTACGGATTCGGACCCAAAACCAGCAGATCGCGTTGGAATATTGTCTTCCACTCGAAGCACTGGAGAGTCAGCACCTTGTCTCACCTTTCGGTCTGTTACGGTGTTGTCATGGCGTGAAGTCAGATCAGGTTCAACTACAGGTTGAAAACGATAAGATCCGTGCGGAGTGGCAGGATGCCGGGATTCCACAGTCCATTGAGTATCCAGTCGTGAAATGCGAGGAGTTTCCGGAACTCCCAGGGCGGCTCGAATGTAATGATTCCCGTCTGATGGTTGCTTTAGGGGATGCCTGTGAAACGGCGACAACTGATTCGGCACGGTATGCACTGGATCATCTGCAGCTGCGTGGCTCTGAGGGGCAGGTGATCGGCACAGATGGCAGGCAGTTGCTGATTCAGGATGGGTTCCAGTTTCCCTGGGAAGGTGAGCTCCTGGTCCCTGCAAATCGTCTGCTTTGCAGTCGGGAATTGCGACGCAGTAAGTCGGTGGATGTCGGCAGTACTGCAGAGTGGGTGACCTTCCGATCGGGGCCGTGGACCATCTGGCTGCGGATTAACGAAAAGGCACGTTTTCCCAATGTGCTGGAGCTGGTCAATCAAGGGCCAGAAACGGTGGCCACTCTACAGGTCCCGGATAAGGATGCAGAGTTTATCTGCTCAGCCCTGAAACCGAAGCCGTTTCAGCAGGGGGATACTGAGAAAGTGACCCTGGACTTGAACGGGGAGGTCACGGTGCGTGCCCGGGAAGGAGGGCAGGAACAGCAGCGAGACTATGTTCTGTGTCGTTCAGAGCGATCCGGTGAAAGCCTGCGGATCAATACGAGCCGGGATTATTTCAGACGTGCTCTGCAGCTGGGATTTCGGGAAATCAATTTGAGCGGACCAGATACGCCCGCTTCCTGCAGGGAAGGGGACCGGACCTATGTCTGGGCTCTCCTGACTCAGGCGGAAGCTGTGCAGCCCCAGTCTGATGCCGTACGCATTGAGTCCACGTCGGTGTCTTCCCAGCCAACGCAGTCTCGATCGAATCAGAATCGTTTTGCTGAACAGGATCGACCAGATCAGAAACGGGACGTCGTTCCAGAACAGGTTTTAACTCAAATGAAGACTCTATGTGGGGGCTTAACAGAAACGGTCTCACATATACGTGACTTGATGTCCCAGCTTCGTGAACAGAGCCAGGACTGGAGTCGTAACCTGAATTCCGATCAGAGTGTCAGTACCTGAGTGTCAGCAGCTAATATTTCCCGTGCTGTGCCCTGGATACGGATACTGCATTCAGGACACAGGGGACAACACCAAAGGCCTGCGATCCCGTTGGGGACCGCAGGCCTTTTTTTTAGGTGTTCCAGAATAGGCATCTATACGGTGCCAAGTGCCCAGACAGCATGACACGCGAAAAGGATCCGTAACCCTTTGAGGTCAGGGGCTTAGGGGGCTGATAAGCTTTCCGTGTTTTCTTCCGCTCCCATAGATTCTCTGGCATTCGAATTTATTCGTGTATGATTCGGATGTTTCTCACACTCGGACAGATTCTGTTCAATCTTATTGATTTCTCTTTCTCTTTGAAGTAGCTCCACTTCAGCGTTTTCAAGCTCGATAGATTCCTCGCGATGGCGTGCTTTCCGGATTTCCAGCATCTTCCGGCTTGACTCTAACCGTGCACGTTTGGAATCAAGTTCCTGTCGTAAAATTGCATTCTGTTCGCCTGGTGAGGGCTCCTCTCCTTTCTCCAAAGAAAATTGAACTCCGTAGCTCGACAACTTTTCAAACACTTCCTCTGAAGCACGGCTTCTCGCAATGTTGCTGGGAAACTGCACATAGACATGTCCTTCACCATCAAAGTCTTCGGATTCCTGAAGACTCAGGCATGCATTGGATGCCAGGATGAGATCGCGTTCGATCATTGTTACAAATCCATTGTGCTTGGCGATAATGCCAAACAAAGAATTTTCGAGACGATCAATTTCTTCACGCCTTGCTGATGCTCCCGGAAGGTTCTCTTCTGAGTACTTGAGCATGAAGTCGTAAGAGAATCGGCGAGAATACTGTTCCATACCAAATGGAATCACATCAGTATAGTAGATATGATTTGTTTTACGATCGGTGTATCGAAACTTGATACCTTTCTCTGACAGGTCTTTGATTTTCTTAAGCCGCTCTTCATGGGAGAGTTTGGCAAAATATTTTCGGTACTCCTTCCTGTCAAAATAGAGGTTCCAGAGAGAAGTTCGCCGAGTGTGCACATCCCTTTCTGTTCCAATGGGCTCTGTTCTGACTCCATATTGACCCCACTCATTTACAATCTTCTTGATTGCCTGAGTATGACCGCCTTCTGAGAAGAACATGCCGATCAGGTAATCATCACTCCCAAATCCTTCTTGAAATCCGTGGAAACAGCTAACTGGTTCTTTTGAATCAGCGTATCCAGGTTCAGCCCCTTCCTCTTTCACGATTCCTTTAAAACGTCGGATTGTAGATTCGATGGAACTTTTCACAATTTGTACTGCGGCAGCAATTTCCTCCTGGGTTTCCAGCTTTTCTCTTTTGAACTGGAGATAGCCTTGGACCAATTGCTCGTGGCATATCGTAAATACCCTCATGAGAGGAGAACTGCTGTAAAGCAGGCCCGTTTTTTTGTCCAACTCTGTAACTTCGAAGCCCTTTTTCCAGAACTTCTGAAATTCATCAACTCTCTGGGATTCGGACATATCGTTGAAACGGGATTTAACCTTCTTCCAGTGATGATGGAGTTCTTCCTCACTGAGTACCATCTCAGCCATTCGTCCACTAACCTCTGACGGCGTTGGACTTGAATCTAAAAGCTTTGTGTTCATCGTGTTCCTCTCTTAAAAGGAGTTCAGGGATACGGCTTCGCTCCAGCAGCGTGACTGGCGGGTAATTTCAAACCGCCGTTGCCGTTCACACCCATATCTATCGAAAGGCCGTAACACGGAAACCAAAACCGGGCAGAGAATAAAAAAAGCCCTGCGATCCTGTAGGGGGCCGCAGGACTTTTTTAGATATCGGGGGCACCTATATCTATCTCAGGGGCGTAACATGGAGCCTGTAAAATATTCTGTATTTATAGAAAGGCCCTGCACACCCGACACACCTGGCACAGTGCTTTGTACACAGACGGTCTGAATCGGAATGTAGCTTGGAAAAAGATGCAAAGTAATATCAGGAAGAATTTGAATTAAAGATGCTTTTCGCTGAAATAGTTTGTGAAAAAATCAAAATACTTACCTGTCACATACTATTCAGGGCAGTTTTCTTCTACTGAGCGTGGTGACAAATACCCTTGCGTTGCACACCAGAGGTATCTTCATGCCCTGAGCCTTCATCCTCTAGCCACCGATGGGAGTCGCTTTAAAAACCGCGTGAAACATGGCATTAGCATACTCTTCCGCCTCCAAAATTCGTTTACCCTGGCCTGGCCAAGGATCGCGAACCAAGACGCGAATCAGCTGAGGTCCCTTCGGGGTTTGACGATAAATTACCGCGGTCGCGACCACGGCATGACCGATATTGGATCCTGGATTTGTACACCCTAAAATGACGGGGCGATTTTCATCAAGCGAGTCGATCAGAAAATTCAGAGGAGGTGGACCATCACCAAATTCACAGGTGACGTGCATTACCCCATTCGCAGCCGGATATTTCCCGCAGAGTCCAAGAAAATGCGGAACACCGCCAGGACGATCAACAAGATCTCCAAACAACTTCGAGACAATGGCTTCTTGAGAAAAATTTACCCGTTGTGTGGATAAGGCCATTTGAGCTGATGCGGCCCAGCACCAATTCTGTCCATGCTGTTCTGTTGAATGAACGACCATCACCTCTGTTGGAATTCCAACCCCAACGATACTATCTTCAGGCGACTTCTTGGGGCTGGAATTTGAATCCTGGCAACCAATCGAAATAAAGAGCAGCAGGGCTAATACAATAAGGCAAATTGATTTGGGCCGACCATAGTCTTTTAGAACGACAGAAGTATGGCCTTTGATTGAACTGCGAATCACTGGCTCTCACCCGATGCTTCTTCAGGTGTAGGCAGTTCCGTACTCTCGCCGGTTTGAAATTCCTTCATGAAATCGTCAAAGGCATCTGAAAAGAAAAAGCCGATGTAGATAATTGCTCCAGCAGTCAACATATTAACTTCGTTCAGAAAGGACACCATTGCGGTTTGCCAGCTTCCACCAATTACGAAGTTGAGTAGAAGACCAAGTACTGCGGCTCCTAAAAACTTAGTGAAGCCATTCTGGTTGAGGTGATAAAGCTGCCAAAGTGACCATCCCCATAAACCCAGAAAGCCCAAGAATAATGAGAGACCGATGAACAGCTGCCAGCCACTTGAATTCCCCTCACCCAGTTCTTCCATTACAGTCACCGCAGCGGTGATCTCTTCCGGTTCTGGGAAAGAAATAACCGCGACGAGGCAGAGAACCATCGTAACAATCTGGGTGATAACCAGAAATTTTAAGGATGCTTGATGTTGTTTTATTTGGCCCATGAGCAGTTTTCCACTCTAAATATTAAATGTATGTCTCGATTTAACCCAACTCGGCAGTCAGAGTTTCGATTTTAGCTTCAATCCGTTTATTCAGCTGATTGATATTGTCGCATTCTGCCTGCAGTTGAGCCGCTTCGCTATCACTCAAGTTAGGATCCGATAGCTGAGCATGGATGTCATCCAGTCGAGAATTATTCTCAACGAGTTTCTGATATATGATCCTCACAGCTACTTGAGAAGCCGGTACAAAGCGAGTGTAGTTCTGAGTCAATTTCACCAATTGTTCTCCACAACGCTTCGTTGAGGTGGATGCCCCGCGGAAGGCCTTGGTTGCTCCAGCTTTTGCTGTAGACATGGCCGCGACGGCTGCACCACGAGATATGGGAGAAGTGGATTTGGGCTTCGGAGTTTTCCAGAATCGCTCTTTGGATAAAACATCATCTCCCCCCTGTTTGACCCCTTGCTTTAGACCTTGCTGGGCTCCCTTTCCAAAAAACTTCAACTTTCCTACGAATTTGCCCACTTGGCCGCACCCACATAGGCTGATTGAAAGAACTACACTGAAAGTGCATAGAGCCAATTTATTTTGGAAATTCATGTTCGTGCTCCAGTAACTTTATGGCCACTTTTGTTTTGTTCATATGTCCAGATTGTAGCATGCGGCAGAATTGAAGTCAAAAGACCAGTCGTTAATAGAATCTGCTGTCGACTTGCAATCAGCATACCTGACCTGCCTATTATCGGCTTTACACTGGTACCTATCGCGATGACGTAACACCTTGGCAAGAAAATGTGTATTCACAGAGAAGACATGTGCACCCGATATATTAGTGGCCTTGGGAACAGTTTCCCGGATCGTCTGGTTTCGAAAGACTGAATGATGGGCAGATCTCAATAATGCCGTTGTTTACTTCTGTCGTTTCCGACTTTTGAAGTAAAAGAATGCTCCTGCAAACAGAATGGGGATTCCGAGTACGTTAAAAGGCTGGATCTGTACGAGCTCTCCGCCAAACCAAATAAGAAAACCGAGAATGACTCCAATTCCACCAATCTTCTGCATTTGCTTTCCATTCATTTCTTTTTCTCCCGTTGACGTTATTCTGGCGATTAAACTTATGCTGGGGGAGGCCATTCTCCCTTTTCCATACCCATACATATCGAGGGGTCGTAACACACAAATTCAAAAGAGAAAAAATACAGGGGATTCGCTGAGAAAAGTTCATTTAGACAGTTATTGGTTATTGCTGCAGAGCAGAAATATCTTCATAGAGAAGAAATACCGATGACGACTTGAGGTGAAGTTTGGATGCAGTCTGGCTGACAGGGGATTTATATGCTTCAATAGGCCTGTCGACTACAAATACTGGGTACCGCTCTTATCAATCTGTTGTTAGAAAAACAGTTTGGGAAAACCATCCCCAATCGAGGGCACAGATGAGTCAGGTGAAATCAATCTCAAAGTTCCTTCTCGCGATCTTCATGATCGTGGCTGGCACGATGCATTTTGCGAATCCAGCATTCTTTCTGAAAATAATGCCCCCCTATCTTCCGTTTCATAAAGAACTGGTGCTGGTCAGTGGCATTTTTGAGATCATCCTTGGGGCTCTGCTGCTGATACCGAAATATTCATATCTGGCAGCCTGGGGAATCATAGCTCTGTTGATTGCTGTGTTTCCTGCCAACATCTACCTCTACCAGAACCAGGAGATCCTACCGGCTTCGCCCACCATTCACCTGCTGCGACTGCCGTTGCAGGGGGTATTTGTGCTGTGGGCATTCTGGTATACACGGTCTCGAAATTATGCCAGAAAAGGCACTGATCAGGATGATTCCTGAATTGACTGGCACCAAGGATCATAAGGACGTATGAATAAACTGATCAATGACATGGACGACCACTATGAATTCATGACGAAGCAACTCCGTATACTCCGTCATTTTGAACGATGTTTGTTTGCAGTATGGTGTGCCGATCGCCTGTTAATATCACACGCCGATCGCCTAATTAAGAATCTGTCACAATCTGATTTGCGAATATTACAGGACATCCTGAACGATATCTGGGATTCATTGTTGAATGGTATGATCCCTGAAAAGGATCAACTGAATGTCCTCGACATGGACTTCATGGAAGTCGATGACGGATGGTCCGATCCCATGCGAGATATTGATCCCATTATCTCCATAGTGCAACAGAGCATCGGGATGTGTATTCTATGCTGTCGCAGAAACGATGTGGGGTTGTCCCAGGATGTTGCTCAATCAGTGATAGATGGTCTTGACTGCAAGCTTGAAAAAGATGATCCCAGTTATACACCGGCGACACAATTCAACCATCCTCAGATTCAGCACGAACTTGAAACTCAGTTGGCCATGATAAAGAACCTGAAGGGAGAGTATGAACTGGTTCCGAATCTGAGGACTATGTTTCGGTAATCTTGTGACATGTACTGATCCTGTCGCTGATCATCGCTTCAGAGTCATCAATACGGAAATTATGCTTCCAGAGCCTTGATGTACCGTTCTGCTGATCTCTGGACAGCCGCTTTTGCATCTGTGGCAACAATCTTTCCCCAGAAGGCTCCGTAAATACGAGAGAAACTGAACGGTTCGACGGTGTCAGCAATTCGCCGAACTACCGATGCTGGCAGTGGGATCAGATTGGGGTAAGAGTACATAAAGCTTACCCAGCGTCGATCCTGGACCACTTGCAGAATATCACCGGTAAGAAGCACTCCGTCTCCAGCTGCCCCCTCAGGCCAGTGCAGGACCGTGCCCCCGTCAAAGTGTCCTCCGCACCGAATCAACGTCAGATCATTGCTGATCTCCTTCGTTTTACCATCCCAAAACTGGATAGACGGATCAGACCGTATCACCCACTCTTGGTCATCCTTGTGCAGATAAATAGGACAATCAAATGCCCGGCTCCATTCCACCATACTCGTGTAGTAGTGCGGATGTGAAATGGCGATGGCAGAAATACCACCAATGCCTTTGATCATTTGGATGAGGCCATCATCAATGAGCGGGATGCAGTCCCAGAGGATATTTCCTTCTGGACGAACTATGAGTAGAGCCCGTTGACCAATGGCAAAGGATGGTTCCATTCCGATCCCATAGATACCAGCTTCTTTAAGCCGAATGACGTTTCGATGCGATTCTTGAAGGTCAGAGAAAGTCGTCCATTGTTGCCCATTCCAGCCAACATACTGCCGCTCATCAGTACAAATCTTGCATTCGGCAGATGGTTGGTCGGATTTATTGAATTGCGTTCCGCAGGTTGTGCAGATGAAGTGGGGCATACTGCTCACTTTCCATTGATTTACTGACTGGTCGCATAAGTTCCAATATTGTCAGTCGAGATTGATCCTCAGCGTTATAACAGATCGCTCTGGAAGGGGGCGATTTACTATTCGGTTTTCTTCACTTTGATCCACTCGACTTCCAGCTTGAAAGGGCCAGCTTTCTTATCCCCCAGTAGAAATCCCAGGCCAGCCACATTACTGGGATCAAGCTTCTGATTGGGAAAAACCCGGCCTCTCCAGGTCGCCACGAAGTTCCTGACCGGCAACTCGACTTCAATCCATTCATTCTTCTTAGTTTTAAAAGACTGCCGATAGGAAAAGCCGTTGAGGTTTGTTTGGTCATAGACATTGAATTTATACTCCCGGCCATCGCCTTTAACTCTGACCACGATCACGTCGTCTTTCTGCAATGTAAGGTTGCCGCCCCTGGCTCTCACTGAGGCAAAGCCACCATTATTCTCCAGCGACAATGTGCCGAAGAACTCCATGTTTTTGTCGTCGTTGATTTTGAAGCGACCATCGGACCGTCCACCCATCACGCCGTCATTGACCGTCTGCCATGGTTGAGCAGAGTCTGGCTTATCAAAGCTGAAGAGAATACGTTCGTCAGCCATGGATACAGTGGCTATCGAGAAGAACATTGCTGTGAAGATTATTGTTCGTTTCATGCGTATTACTTTCTTGCTACCGTAGATTAACAGGCTTACAATTCTGTGCAGGTGTCAGTACCTAAGTCGGTACTTTTAAATAGGGATTGCACTAAGTACTTAATCGAAATACCCGAAACTCCCAAAGTAATTCAAAAAGGTCTGGAAAAGAAGTCCAACTAATCATTGCTGATTATAGATCACTGGACAGCCTTTTCAGTTTGATTCAGTATTATGTTAGGCCAGCATACAAGAAAGAACAGTATGCGTTATATCACCGCCATCCTGATTCTGCTCACCTTTGGGATTGTTTTTGCTGCTCCGCCTAAGGTTGTCAGTACCCTCACTGGAAAAGTGATTGGAGTCTCTGATGGTGATACCGTCAAGGTGCTGATCAACCGCCAGTCAGTCAAAGTGCGACTAGAGGGAATCGACGCACCAGAATCCAGTCAGAGCTTCGGGACAAAATCCAAGCAGGCTTTATCAAAGCTGGTTTTCGGCAAAACTGTGACGGTAAAGAAGACGGGGGAGGACAGATATGGTCGCACACTCGGAGTCATAGTGGTGGGCGGCCTGGACGCCAACGCTAAGATGATTGAGGACGGTTGGGCCTGGCATTACAAAAAATATAATGATGAAGCACGCCTGGCCAAATTAGAACAATCAGCACGTCAGGCGAAGCGTGGCCTCTGGGCTGATGCCAATCCGCTTCCTCCCTGGGAGTATCGAGCCAGGAAGAGAAGGCCAAGTAATCCCCCCGGCACAAAGTTCTGGCTGAATACATCATCCAATGTGCGGCACAACGAAAACTGCGAATATTTCAAGAACACAAAGCGTGGTCGGATTTGTGGACCGGATGACGGGAAAGCATGTGGCAGATGTGGTGGGTAAATTCTCACTTTATAGACTTGATGAGCGATTCTTTAGCTGTTCGTGACATCGCCTTGATTTCCAGTTCACGCTTGAGAGCCATACTGCGATTCGCTTGAATTTCATGATACACCATGGTGACAGGAAGACGGCTGCGGGTATAGCGTGAAGCAGTACCCGCATTATGCTGCTCACATCTTCGGTTTAAATCTATCGTAATTCCCGTGTATAAGGAATCGTCAGCACATCTGAGAATGTAAACAAACCATGTTGTACTTTCCGTATTTTCGTTTTCTCGCTGATCGGATTCTGCTGCTACCAGTTTCCCCGAATCTATCATTCTCCGAAATGCGTCATTCGGTGTGCTATACCCATCTGATTTTTTCTCAGCAATTGCTGAAAGCAAAAAATCATTCAGCTTAAATCCAACCTCATGTGGAGACATTGCATCTTCAATTAACAAGTCCTGAGCGTATTCGATCAGTTGATTCATTGAACTTGTTACAGAGCGATTTAATGCTTTGCTGAACTGTACTGTTTCAAATTCAGGAGCAATGAATTTCCGGAAAGCCCACTGATTGGCATCATCGGCTGTGAAATCCCGGATACAGTCTACTGCTTTTTCGGCAAAGACCTTCTGATTAGTAATACCTTTGGCTGGCATGACACAGGAATAAAGTGATTTGGTATTACACAGCAAAATGTACTGACGGCGATTAGCTGGAAAGATGTGGCATGACCAGTCACCAAAAGGGTTCCGGTCTAATGGGCTGGCATTGAGCGTACCAATTTTGATTTTCTGCTTGAGCCTTTGAGAGAGACGAAAGATCATAGAGGTTCTTTTTATAAATAGTTGTTTGCTTTTATGTGCATGGCAGTATAATAAACCAGCCGTCTGGAGCAGGCACACAGACGGCTTTTTTTACGAATGTATCCTTTTTAAATTGCCCAGCCATGTCCAGGTTATCTCTTTGTGCCTCCATCATCTTATGCCTGCACTTCGCAGTCGCAGCTTCCCTCGCTGATGAACCCAGTCCAGGGGCAGATCTCAGCTCCCAGTTGCGTAAAATACCCACCGTGGCTTCTGTCGTAAATACGCCGATCAATTCCAAACCCAAACAAATCATCATTCATTTGCTGAACTGGCACTTTGTGTCCCGAGATGATTTCGCTACTGATCTTTCTGATTCCTCAGATGGTAAATTATCTGAAGCAGATATCGAAAGGCAGTATTTTGAATTCCTGGATGATGTTGAAGCGATTCAGAAAGAGCAGAAACAGATCCTGCGGTACCTGATTAAGAATTGTGAAGTACGATCTGTATACCTGGAAGGTCTCACTGAGAAAAACTTAAAAGCGTTAAACTCGTTCGTTAAAACGCTTCGGGAATTCGAAGTGCCAGAAGGTAATGGTGCAATTGATCTGTTTTTGAAAGAGCAGTATCGACGAGATTTGATGCAGTTGGGAGTTCCTACCCAGTTGATGATTACAAATGAATTAAAATCTGTCATCCCACTGGAAAATTCAGCAGCATTTAAATCGGCCAATCCCAATGCCGAAAATGGCAAGATCCAAGTTGATGAGAAAGTAGAAGAGAAACGGGAAGACGAGATGCTCAAGATCTTACGTAAAGGGCAGGGGATCAATGTGATAGTGCTTGGTGGTGGACATGATTTAACGGATAACCTGGAGCGAATGAAGCTGGATTCGGTGCTCTATATCAGAGTAACTTCAAGTCATTACAAAAAGGTAACCGCAAACTGATATGCCACTTGATGAAATTTTAATAATCATCATACAGTTAGGATGAAGCACATGGCCTGCGATCCAAACAGGGACCACAGGCCTGTTTTTTTAGGTATCGGGAGTTTGCTTCATCTATAGACTTTATCTGTGTAGACTTCCATTTAGCAATCTCTGCGTCGATAATGCGATTTACACATTGTGGGTGTTCTTAGGAAGAATTTAATGGAATGAACGAACCATTTCCGTTCGTCTCATGCCTATCGCAGGTGGGTAACACTTGAGCCGAAAAGAAAGCCCGCATTCCCTCGTATTGAAGGAAGCGGGCTGGATAGGGAGTTCCTGCTTGAAACTGTAAAGTTGAGACTGTAATCGTGCCTGATTCAGCTCTCCCTTAGAAGCCGACGAAGCTGCCAAAGGATTCACTCACTTTGTCACTGAGTTTTTCATTCAAGACCTCCGTGAAGCTTTTTGACTCGAATGCATACAAATCACCGCTTTTCTTAAACAGCAGCATCTCGTCGTCGTCGATTGTGTACCAAAAGTCCTTCGCGGACGTCCCAGAATGCCCAAGTGATAATGCTCGGATTGCCATGGCGGCACTCAAGGCGGTCTGACGGTTGGAAAAAATCGCATCCATGAAGAAGCCAGGTTTCCTTCCGTCCTCTTCGCTGGTGCCTGAGATGTTCTGCCCACCCAAATGATGCATTAACCTGCGAACATGAGTCGGGAATTTCCTGTTCATCAATCGACTGGTGGCGGCCTCGAGGGGGATAGACACTTCTAACTTCGCTCGCTCTGACATGAGTAGTCTCCATAGGGAGGGATTCTTCTGCGAGTCAAGAAACAATCTTTGACTCTTCACACTCATGCCTATCGCGGACGTGTAACACTGGACGACGGAAGCTTGCTAATTTCGCAAAATCGGGCCTGGTAGGATTGATCGGTCCGAGGACCTCTCGAATGACAGCCTGAGAGCGTGCGGAAAGCACACGTGAACCCTGGAATCCCATCGGCAGAGGGGCCGCCTGCTAAGGCGTTGACGCAGATTTGTAGGGTAAGAAGCGTCCCTTCGCCGCTCTTGAGCTAGTTCTCCGTGGCTGTCCGGTTGCTCACTTTGACCGTGGAGATCTTTTGCCAAAGCTCGGAATCCAGCCGGATTTTCCGCGTCTGCACCGAAGCCGGGGAGAAAACGAGAGCCCGGGTGGTTCCAGCGAACGTTCTTTGCACCATGCAGAAGGGAGCAATGGTGACATGGAAATTATTGGTTTTCGACTGCGACCCCTGCGTCCAGCCAGTGACCAGCACAGATTCATCGGGACGTCCCAAATGCCGATGAATCGGCGAGACCAGCAGGTTTGGGACGCCACTGAGCATGCGATCTGTCGGGAGACCATTGCTCAGCGTATTTTGGGGCAATCCAACGTCGACATAATTGCGACCGAGCCACTCCCAGGAGTCGACATCGACTTTGGTACCGGAGTCATCAAGAAACTGCGTCTCAATGATGCGAGACATGAGGGGAAACGCCATCAGTTTCCCAAAGTCATCGTCTCCTCGGGCAGCAACTGTTTGAAGCCAGTGTTGGTTTGTCGGTTTTATGAACTGCCATCCAGTACCCTTCACATTGATCGCACCAAAGTCCACAACATAGTGCCTCCAGACCTGAAAGGTCTGAGCACTGTTCCAGTCAATAAGTAACGAGACGATGCCCTGCGTTCCAGCGGTTCGCGGATCGCTTTCGATTTGTGGTAACGAGTAAACAGGCACGCCATCTTCTGATTTATCGGATCTGAGTGACGTTGGTCGAACCGTTACTTCTTCAGGATTGCCAATCGCAATTGAATCGAGTGTTTGTTTTAGTCGGGGCAGGGTGGCACGGTAGGCGGCTTCATCCGGAGCAAGTTTAACGGAGTAGATGAGCTCATCCGCTCCCTGATCGTACGTGGGGGGCTGCGGGACTTTTGCTGTCACCATTCCGGGGAGCTGCTGTAAGATCGAAGCCAAGTCATTTGCGGGCACTTGGTCCGGCTGGCCAGAGCGGAGACCTTCAAGCGTCGATTCCACATTGGTGCGGAATTCAGCAGTGTTACGCTTCAGGCTAGGGGCAACCTCGTTATTCCATTCTTTGGACAGTGCCTCATTGGCCTCCTGCTGCCGTGCATCGAGCTGCCTTGCGACTTCATCTTGGACGATGAATCGGTTCACCATCCCTCCTGAAATGTCGCCGTAGTTTACGACAAACCCCCAAATGCCAAGGGCTACTGTGGCCAGGATTGCGGAAGCTGTAAGGGCTGTCTTCACCCGGGATCTGATGAGAGCCCGTCGAATCTTCTCAAGCCGTGAGATGACGACCGTGATATTCTTTGGTCTTTTTCCGGGAGAATTACGGGTCATCCACTCAGCAAGTTTGTTCAGTTTTTTAACCGCACGGATCTGTTTTTTGCTGGCAGGGTCGATTGGAGTTTTGGTCAACAAGTACTTCAACATGCGGCCTGCAGAATAGATGTCAGAACGATGGTCGACTGGTCCGGTGCCATGTGCCTGCTCAGGGGACATGTAGCCGACAGTGCCAGCACCTACCAGAATTGCAGACTCCCCTGATTCAGCAGCTGACGCTAAACCAAAGTCGATGACTTTGATCGTGCCGTCCTCTAATCGCATGACATTGGCAGGCTTGATATCTCGATGGAAGTATTTTTTGTCGTGTGCATACTCCAGACCGCGACATGTGCCAATCATGGCGTCGATGATCTCTTTCGGTCCACCGAACTCGTCCAGGTTAACCAAATCTTGGAGCGATTTACCCTTCAGGAGTTCCTGGGCCAGATAAAGATTGCCATCTTGCTCACGCCACGGACCATAGGTGATCACAATATTGGGGTGATTGAGCTGAGCAACAGTCCTGATTTCACTTAGGAAACGCTCTTCTACTTCAGGAGTATCTTGCCTGAACCGTCGGATAACTTTAATTGCATCGTGTCGCCCGGATAATATGTGTTTGGCCTCATACACTTCTCCCATCCCACCAACGCCGATTCGCTTCAGCACTCTGTAGTCTCTTATATCGCATGGCGGATGAAGAGCTGGCTGCCGTTCTCTCTCACGTAGGAGGCCGGATAGCTTTGGGAAAAGTGACGTTGCCGTCTCTCGAAGTGCATCAGCCTCGATGCCCTCTCGAGCCTTTTCCAGGCCTTCGGGAGAGATATGGGCAAACCTGCTGCCGAAATTGTCAAGTGGTTCTTCAAGCTCGCCATAGATGGACGAGCACCGTTCACAGCTCTCAATGTGATCGAAAAGCGACTCACTTTGATCTCCGGGTAACTCGTCGTTATTCAGCCTAACGAGTTCATCGAGTGTGGGACATTTGAGTATTTGTGCCATCTCTAGTTCACCGCATCTGTTCTATTGCTATCTGTTATTTTGGGCCACAAGGATCTCCTATTTATGACTATCGGAGAGGCGTAACACGAAAACTCAAATTCCCACAATTGTCGTCAAACCTCAAACCCAAGCTCCTTGAGCCGCTTCAAAACTCGCTGTTTTGCCATCCGCACTCCAGCTTTTGAAACATTGAACTTCTTGGCAACCTCTTCTGTTGGCACCTTTTCGACGGTCGTCATCCAAAACATATCCCAGGTGTTTTTCGTTTTCAGAGTGCTGCGAACAACTTCCAATGCTCGAGCCTCAATCTCCCGAAGTGCCACTTCTTCGCCTTCGAGCTCATTGGCGTCCTTTTGCTCGGGAGTCGCAATGGCATTCAGCAGTTCTGGGGAGACGCCCTGGTCCTTGGGCACCTTTCTGAAATAGTCAGCCGCCCGGCGATGAACGATCGTCCGCAGCCAACCACGAAAGGTTCCTTTGTCTTCTCCACGCTCAAAGTTGCCAATTGTCTTAAATGCCGAGATCCAACACTCCTGCAGGACTTCGTCCTCAGCTGATGCGGGGACGTTTTTCTTTCTCATCCAGAATAGCAAGAGAGGCTTGTAGATCAGCTCGAACTCTCGCCAGCGTTCCTGGGAGACTTCTTCGAGCTTAAGATCTTGGATCAGGCTGGAACGGGTTGCTAAACGGGACTTTGACTCCGGTTGCGGAGGTTGGAGGGAAGATTCATCAGATTGCATTGCTCATTCTCTCATTCAGCTCACAGTTTTCTCAGTCTTGTTCATTGGTTTTCATTTTTGCGGCCTCGAAGAACGAACACATCGAGACGCGTTACCAGTGGGCGTTCAGCCAAGGCGTTAACTCAGTCCATCGTTTATCTTTTCACGGACTTGATCGAGCGTTAGCGGTGGCGAGTAAAGGTGGATGATGCGGTGGCAATTAGCACAAACAATCGCTAGGTCATCGAGACTCGTCTCCGCATCCTCTTTAAGCTCCGTCAATGGTGTCAGGTGGTGAACTTCGCAGTACTCTTCGCCGTATACCGCTGTCGAATCAAATCCACAGATTTCACATGCCAATGATTCTGCTGAAGCCTTTTTTGCAGAAACGATAGATCGACTGCGTTCTCGAACCAGGTGAATCACGAGCTTTTGGCGACCTTCGACCGCCGAAAAACTCGATGTATGGACGTCAATGTCCGGTACCATAATCAAGCCATCTCTCGACGGATCAACCAGACTGGTCTGAACCAGAGCATTGGCTAACTCAGGCCGCATGATCCAGATAAAGTGCTCTCCGCTTCCATCACCGGTTGCCAAGGCTTTCCAGTATCGAGTTCGAGAAGAGTCTTCTGGCTCAGTCTGCATCCGCAGTGCAACTGCGAACTGCTTGCCGAGGTTACCGTAAAGCAGATTGGATGCCCCGATGCTGCTGTACCCAAAATGATCACGGAGGTCCTGAGAGGTGACGGACCGCCCAGGCTGCTGAAATTGAAAGCGTAGAACCTTCAAACTGCGTTCGCTCAGACTTTCGCGGATTTCATTGATCGCATTCACATAGTCTGATTGAGCGGGCGGAGTTTCAGGGGTAAACATTCATCACGCTCCTGCCGCTCGGGATTTGAGTTTTTCGCACAAACCGAGCTGGTTCAACATGGAAGACTTAAGGCTTTCGCGGATCTCAGCTGAATTAAATGCCCGGGTATTCAGTTCGGACTGAACGTCCATCGCGTTCATGATCTCTTTGGTCAGAACCGGCGAGTTGATTCCAGCTGATTCGCGTTTCTTTTTTTCGGAGAGTACTGCTTCTTTCGTCAGCTTCAGTACGCAGTCCAGACGCCTGAGCACCGTAAACGGTAGGATAACACGACCGTACTTAGATTGCTTATGAACACCTCGATGGATGACCGCGACGGACCAGATAAAGGAAGAAGGAATCTGTTGGCTCATAAGTAAGTCACTTCCTGCGTCTGTTCTTCTGTTGGTTGTTATCTCGGTTTCCGCATCACCGGCCTGGCGATCAAATCGAGGAAGGCTTGAAAGTCCTTCCGCCGAAACAGACGTTAATTGTCCAGTGTATTAAACTGAACGGGAATCTTTCCCAGCTTGGTCCAGTTCCTCTACGTATTCTGACTGACGCCCAAGAACTCTGCTGCCTCTGCCGTTTTTAGATATTCGCTCATCTCGTCCCCGCTCGGTAGGGGGAGAGTGTCGTGACGTCTGTCCCCCAAAGGGTAACAAAGTCTGTAACAGAATGCCATTAGTAAAGGAGAATGTGACTAGCGGATGTAGTCAGAGACAGAAAGGATTAGAATCTTAAAATCCGGAATTTAAAGATGGGTTGTGGAAGATCTTAATTCCTGTGATTGAGCCACGATTCGACGATCATCACCATGGCGAGTGTATCGAGTTCACAATACCGAAGCAGGCCGTTTTCAATGTCTTCACGATATTCTGGGGGAAGCCCGTCCTGCTGTAGACGAAGGTAAGCAGCCATCGCAGCTCCACCTCCTCGGATTTCGTCACCAGCCCACAAATTGTCCCAGGTATTCTTGTCAACTTCATCGAACACAGCAGGCAGAAGTTCGTAGGGATCAATAACTGTGTCATCTTTGTACTGAATCCATACCTGCTTTGAAAAGTTGCGGCTGGAACCGGGATCAACTTCATATCCGTATATGGGCTTCGAATACTTGTCACGAAGAAAAGTGGATTCGGTCAAAACAGCGGGCAGAACGTACTTAATGGATTGCGAGCCCTTCATTCTGCGATGGTAATAGTGTCGAGCCACAAGCTCCCTCAAATCGACCATTACTCGATCGCCGGGCATCCATCGGTCTGGTTGAGATTTTGTGGGATTTGAAATCGAGCAGGCGAAATTCCGTAGCTGTTCATAATCACTCTCGTCATGACCAAACTCGTCCAGTTGTTCGACGATGTGGTTAAGAATCGTGTTCTCATGAGCTGCATACCGGAAAATGGTTCCATTATCACCGTCCAAAGAAGACATCAGGTTTCGAAGGAAATCAAAATTAGGGAATGCCCCGGGTACTGCATTTAAGTATTCGCCCGTATGGGAAACGCTTCCATCTTCGTGAAGCGTATGATGGGAAAACTGAAACGCCAGGCTCTGGTATGGCCGTAAGCCCTGATGAAGTGGCACAGGAGGGGCCGCCGTTTCGAAGTCGATGAAATGCAGAGGAAATCTCCAGTTTCGTTTTACTTCATCCAGGCCATCAATGTCGACGAAAGATTCGTTTCTACCACTCTTAAGGTAATTCAGCCGAATCCGCTGCATTTCGCTGGGGTGTAAACCGGGCTTCGAGTCTACCTCTAAACTAAGGTCATCCTCGGACAGATTATCCAATTTAATACGACGTTGATTGATGAAATCCTGGGCTTGTCGAAAATTGTAAAGATCGAAAACTGTGGGCCGGTCAAAATCAGCGTCAGACCAGCCGAGGACTTCTGACCAGCACTCCCGGAAACCGTCCCGTAAGCCTTCATTGCGTTGCTCTGGTGTGCACCGAAATTCGCAACCCCGACAGTGAACCCCAATTTCGGGAGCGATTTTTGTGTCTTGTTCGTAATTGTCAGCCAGCCAACGGACATATAGTTCGAAGTCTCGACCGCCGAAGTCTTCGCTGCATAATTCGTCAATGTGTTCATCGACCTTTCGAGTCTTCAGTATTTCACGGCAAATCGAGTTCTCAGCATCATTGCCGACGAACTTGCAGGAAGTTCGGGAGCCGTCTTTCTCGATCTTGAAAAGTCGATGCAGACCGTCGACGGTACATTCCTGGCTTTTATCAACGCACATCAACCAGGAAGTGACAGTAAACTCTGGGAACGCCTGCTGTAAGACGTAACGCTGGAAAGCGATGTCCAGCAGGTAATCCTTCCAGCTGGAGCTAATACGGCCTTGGGCACCCCGAAACGGATCGTCGTCATTTCCATCAATCGACTTGGCCTTTACCTCAATCAGCTGCAACTCATTGCCTGTCTTGACCAATACGTCGATCCGGCAGAATAGATTGGCGATCGTGACAGCAGCTTCAAAGATGACAACATTATCCTGGAGAAGTAGTTGGTTGGTTTCTTCCAGTGCCTTAGCGTCGTCCAGTGACGAAACTGGTTTTCCCTCTGGAAAGTAGAGCTTGGCCAGCTCACCAACAATCATCCCGCCTTCCGCGAGTCCCTGAAGAAAATCGTCCGTCTGACGCAAGTTCGCGTACTTATTTTTCCCCGTGTAAAAGAGCTTCGTTGGGCAGCCGTTGCCGAGGATGAATCGAGATTTGGTCAGGTAACGTTTCATAATTTACTTTCGATTATACTGATCAATCTGCCGCTACCAGATTCCTACCGGCCTTAAACCACCTCCACCCAGCCGATCAGGCGGGCGTCGTAGCCTCGATTTTCGGCGAGGAACCCGCGGTGGACGAGTTCGCGTTGGATCATGGGTTCAAATGTGTTGGTGAGCAGTTCGACCTGTGGTTCACTATTCGTCGATGCCGGTGGAAGTTGGAACATCCGGTCGGCTTGTTTCTCCCACACTGGAATTCTTTGACCTGCGGAATCAACGGCCAGCGTAAGCATGTGGTTGCTTGTCTCGCCACGATCGCCTTGTGTTGTCACGTGCCAGATCGAAACTACTCCCTGTCGACCGTCGTTTGATTGAACGCGAATCCCGATCTGCTGGTCGGGTAGATTGCGGAACTGCTGCATGTATTCGACGACGAGAGCATGGTCCAGCCCAAGCAGGTCGATGCTTTCAGACTCGATGGACGCGTCACGGTCCGTGGTGAATCTCAGCTGCGGACCATTGTCCGGGGCTGAGATCGCAAACACGCCGTTTTCTTCGGGGCGGAAAGTCTTGCCTTCGTCCTCTGCAGCCGTGCGAACAAAACGGACGATCTCATCCATTCCTTCGGATGTGTCTGAGAATGGCTCGTAATCGTCAAGCGAAAAACCATCGAGATCCTGAAAGAGCTCGTAGACGACGTCTCTTGCCTCAGAAGCGTTCGACAAAGCCTGTTCGAGTTCGAGACGCGTTCGCTTCAGTTCAGGATCAGAGATGGCCTGGGCGTAAAGACTCTCGTAGCTGAGACGTTCGGACAACTGCCCCAAAATCTGGGATCGCAGGTCCTCGGCGACTTCTCCATGCTCATCGACCTTGCCCAATGCCTTAGCGATCTCCTTGAGCTTATCGTCTAGCAGAAGGAAGATTTTCCCTTCGATCGTGTCTGACAGAACCAAGTTGTAAACCTGAGCTGTGTGCTGTTGGCCGTAGCGGTGAATACGACCGATCCGCTGTTCCAGATCCATCGGATTCCATGGCAGGTCAAAGTTGAATAGCACGCGGGCATGTTGCAGGTTGATACCCTCACGGCCAGCTGCGGTGCAGATCATGACGCGTGGGCCATTCGGATGTTTAAATCGCTTCTCCGCAGCGAGCTTACTGCCGTGGTCGCCACCCTTAAGAACGACTACGCCCTGACCGGGATAGGCTTTCTCGATTTCCTCGCCCAGCATTTCGACGCTGCCCAGATACGTTGCGAAGATCACGACGCGTTCGCCTGGGTCTTGTTTCCAGAGAGTGCCAAGAGCACCAATCAGCTTTTGAACCTTGGTTTCGATGTCGCGGGGAAATTTCTGCAGGAGTGCACGAATCCGCTGCCGCTCCTCTGGTAATGCAAATTCCACCGCGATGACCGCAGAATCCTCCGACGACGAGGTAGCCGTTTCTGATGAATACTCGCTGGACAGAATTGCCAGGTCTTCATCATCCATCTTCTTGACGATTCGCCGTTTGAGGTCGGCGAGAATTCGTTCTGCTTCGATCTGTCCCAGGCGATCTTCCGGCAAATGAAACTCATGCTGGATCAATTGACGAGCTTCGGCGAATGCCGTGTCGCGAGCGTCAATGTCCAGTTTTGAGTCATGCATCAAGCCTTCTTGCACCGTCAAGGCGATCAGGCGACGACGCAGGGTGCGATGAACGGCTGCAAAGCTGGATGCAGCGATCTTCTGAAAGATCGTCATGACGAAGCCGAGTGCCCGGCCTTTGTTACCCTGCTGCTTGGCGAGGGCGAAGCCATCCATCAGGTAAACATTAAGGTCGTTGTAGAATTCGCGTTCCACATCCGACATCACGAAAGACTCGGTGTGCACCCAACGGCGTGCAAACAACGTAGAGCCATCGGGGCGGCAGGCGTCTGCTTTGGTACGGCGGAAAATGACCGAATTTAGTCGGTGCCGGTTTTCGACCATGTCTTCCGGACTGGAGAACATCGTCGGATCGAGCAATTGCACCAGCATGTAGAAGCGATAATGATCACCCTGGTGCGGCGTCGCCGACAGCAGCACCAGATCCCGGCAGTGACCTTTGAGTGCCTCTGCAAGTTTGTAGTTTTCTGTCTTCTTCGTCTTTCCGCCGGAGCGGTAGGCCGTTAAGTGCTGGGCTTCGTCAAAGATGACCAGGTCCCACATCGGGGCATCCATTAGACGCTTTACTCGGGCTCGTCGTTTCAACGTATCAACGCTGGCAATCAAGCGATCGTGCTTTGCAAAGGCATTTGATTTCCGGTCCGTAACGTCTCCCTGGCTACCGAAGACTTCAAAGTCGAGATTGAATACCTCGTTCAATTCCCGGTGCCAGTTATTGACCAGGCCCGCAGGGACGACCATCAGGGCTCGATTGAGTTCACCGCGGCTGGCAAGTTCCCGCAGCAGCAACGCAGATTCGATCGTCTTACCCAGTCCGACTTCATCGGCGATCAGATAACGCCGTGGCGAAGCGGTGGCGATCCTGTGCGTTAAAACGACCTGGTGAGGGAGTAGGTCGATCTTGGCGGAAGTGAGTGCGGCAGCACTTTCGATCAATGGCAGAGCGTGAGACTGATAAGCCAACCATGCCCGCCGATTTCGCCGTTCGCCTGAAGCGACACTTCGGACGATCTGTTCCGCCCGTCCATGAATTGGTGTGAGTGAAACGACGGGAACTTGCCGTTCGCCCCCACTAAAGAAGACTCGTACAAACCCATTTGTGGCCGCACCAACGATCACGCCTTCACCGAATTCGGTGTGGCGGATGCGTTGTCCGAGTTGAAGGGTTTGCTGGGCAGTCATGCCGTTGTGATTTCCTAAGAGATTCTGGGGTGGTACAAGCCGAGTCGATTTCCATTGGTATCCTGAATTTCTTTCAGGTCATGCTGGGCTCCATTGAAGAGGCAGTGGCTGAGTGGAATCTGGTGCTTCTTGTGCTCTCCGCCGCAATGCCAGTACCAGGCATCTTCACTTGTGCGGTACTGAAGTCGATTGTGTTCGACCATCCAGAACACCAGGGCCGCTTGTCCGCCACCATCAGCAACTTCACGCTGAAACGAAACATTGAGCGGATAAATGATCTGTTCCAGCCACTGTGTGGCATCTTCAGGCGGCAACGAGTCAATGCATGCCTCCAGCCCTGCAACAACCAATGCAGTGTCGTTGACGAGCGGAAGGTCATCTTCCGGCCAACCGGTATGATGCAACTGCCGCAGTTGTCGCAGGCTGATGACCTGATTGGGCTGACACAGACTGTTCAACTCGTCGGCGTCCCACAGCAGCGAGATGCCTCGTCGATTCCAAAGGTCGTCGTTGACTAGAGGAGACTGCATGAGTTACTCCTTTTTCTTAAACTTGGCGAGGCGGTCGATGGTCTTTGCACCGCTCTCCGACAATCGGATGAAATTTGGGCTCGGAAAGAAACGATAGTCAGCACGCAGTTTGTCGCTTCCCAAAGGCACTTTTGCAACTTGTACTGCACCAACCTTAAACACAAATAGCTCGGTCGCCGCTCCTGCATATTTCGAAAGCTCTTCAGGAGAAATATCTCCCTCTTCCGCAATTTCCAATGCATCTTGTAATGCCATAACTTCAACACTCTCGATCGGCACTCTTGCTGTAATAGACGACACTGGCGACCCCACATATACGTACAGCCATTGCGGTGGCGTTTTGGCCAGTCGCTTCTTTCGAAATATGGCCTTTATTCTTCCGTCGTGAATGGCGTTCTGCCATCTCGAATCGAATGAGCAGATAATACCGCCGACGTCATCTGCTGAAGTCGCTGCCAATGTGAATGATGCCATGTCGTATGTATTCCTGTAGGTCCTGGTTCTTATGATTCATCGTCAGCTAAATCGAACAGAGTCCGCTGTATGCTGGCCTGTTTTGTGTTCTTTGCCAACCATGACGAGTAGATCTTCTTCGCTGTCCGAGACGCGTTCCGCATCTCCGAGTCGCTACCGTGCTTGCCAAACCAGTCGAGTAGATCACTGATCGCGGGGTGCGGAACAAAACTGCCGCTATTAAGCGTGTCACTCAGCTTGATTCCGCTGTCCTCGTAGCAGGCACCGATCAGGAAGTAAGTTTGATCGAAGTCGCGTGACATGCCTTTGCGTGACTTGCCTTTCCACTGTTGAGCCCATTCCAGCGGAGGCGTGATCCTGAAGATCCTCTTCGTTTCGCTACACCAGCCACGCTCGAGAAATTCCGATGGCGATACACCTGTCCCACGCAGATACTTCTGCATCTGGTCCCGTTCAAGGCTGCTTTGGTCGGCGAACAGGCGGAGGAATTGTCGAGTGTACGGTTCGGCGAGAACAGGAGGGGCTTCGCTGGTGGTATCGCTCTCATCATCGAGCAACTGGTTGATCCCGACGAGAGCGTCTTTGACGGTAAACTCGTCTTCTCGGCCCTTCTCGATGTAAACCTTGCCGTAGTGTCGAGAAAAGTATTCGAGAGCCTTCCCGCGACGGATTACTTGCAGGTCCGCTTCACCTAGGCCTTCTTTCTGGTGCTGCTCGATAATTTCTTGAAGTTGACGCACATCCTTCATAATCTGTCGTCGAAGGCGTGCCCAACTGATCGGCTCTGGCTCTTCCAGCCGCTTCCGGCAGACGTGAACAATGTCGAATTCAATCTTCTGGGAGCCGAACTCACCTTTCCCTTTCGTCTCGTCACTTCGAATCGGAAACGTCGCCTCCAAAATGAATCCCGATTCGAACAAGCTCTCGAGAACTGCCACCCAAGGTTCATCTTCACTGTGGTGAAACGTAAATGAAAGGAGTCCGGAAGGCTTTAGCTTACGACTGGCATTCCGCCAGCATTCCGCCAGCACTTTTTTGTAAAACCCATCGGCGTCCTCGGGATGACGGGTCTCATTGGTAACCGCTTCAAGTGCCTTTGGTGAATGATCCGCGGAGAAGAGTGTTGCAGTGTCACTGCCTTCACGCAAAAGTAGTCGAAGCCAAACGTAAAAGAAGTCCGACAACTCTGCATATTGAATCAAGTCTCCGAATGGTGGGTCGGTGATAACGAGGTCTAATGATCCATCGGGGATGTGCGACAATTCCGTCGATGATTCGCATGTGAGAGAGGCCGGTGCTAGTGGAGAATCACACGGTGAAACCTTGGTGCTTTTTCCGGTTAACTTATCAGCGAGCTCCGGGGCAATCTGCGAAAGAGTTGCCAATGGCAAGATGTCCCATGGATTAGAACGCCAATCAAGAACATTAAAGAGAGACGCCGAGCATGACTGCCAATTTCCTCGTCCGAGTTTCGAGAAGACGTTATTCTCAGCAACACGGTTCTTAGGATTGAAATTGTTGTTGCTAAAAAAGGGCTCAGGAGTGTCCCGTTGAAGATTCCAGATACAAAACATGTTCTGGTTGCGGAGATATTGCTGGAAAGCCCCAATGGCAAAAGAGCACGCAGATTCGTACGTACTCGAATGCCGCTTGAGTGCCTTAACAAGGAGGGAATGCACAAGCAACTGCCGACAGTTAAACATTTGCCACCAGTGAGTATAACCATGCTTATGCAACGGATCTTTGATGTGTGTGCGGTTGCCAAACGGAATTTTTTCAGTTGCCCAGCAGCCTGAAAGTTTGGTGTCTTTGGCAACTTCCCATAATGCGTTTGCTGAATCATAGACGGTGTGATCCGGGGAAGAGAAAAAGCGACCGCCATAGGGAATTCCTAATTCATCGCACTGTCCGCAGTAACCCTGCAACACATACTCAGTAACTGGTGCGTGAGTATGCGTGAGCGATACCGACTCCATAACTTTCTGGTCCAGCCCGCACTGCTGACAAGTAAAGTGAGCCTGACGCGGGACTGTTCCGCCTTTGGCGTCTGTTCTAATCTCTTGCCCATTGTCGGGGCAGACAATCGTGTCTGGTAGCTTTCCACGAACCTCGATCAGCTTGAGCGACTTGCTCCTTTCCTTGTTCCAAGCGGCTGTAATATCAGCCCTGTCAGTTACGCTACCACCGAACTTATTCCCATCGGAATCCTTCCCTGGAGAACCTTTGAGCCAATCAGGGTGAATCAGCAGCGTAAGCTCGATTTTTTTGTTCTTCGCCCTTCCCAAGGACGAAGATTGCCCATCGCCCGCAGCCATTGGGTCATGACTTTCATGCCCGCAGTGAGGACAGGAGTAATGCCCATCATCTTTCATGACGGCGTACGGTATTTCACCTTCCGCCACAACTAGCATCGCTGCCGGTGCCATGCGAGCGTCTTTCTGCTCGATGTCGAACTTTTTGTTGCACGACCTGCATTGTTTTCCCGTCCATGCTTTGACTGTCAACATCTTCGTCGCAACGACGGGCGAGGACATGATCGGCGTGCGGTGGTTGCACTCGGAAGCTTGGCATGGACCGTGTTTCGCCCAAAAGGTATAGATGACCTCTGGTCCTTCGTACTCGTATTCCGGTCGTTGTTCTGGCTTTAGCGAAAGCGGATCGAAGTCGTCTCCCATCACGTTGCCGCTCAGCTTGTGCGTCCACTTGCCTTTGTGCCCACGGGGGCAGTCACAGGCGTAGAACGGCATAATCTGTGGTTTGACTTCTGCCTCGATCTCGTCAAGTAACGCCTGAACCTCACTAGAGTCAACCTGAGCCAGTTCGTTCTTGACGACCAGCCAAGCGACTGGGTTTAGGTCGTTGCCATACATCTGCATTCCCAGGCGAGCACCTTCCACGATAGTCGTGCCGCCCCCCATGAAGATGTCAGCGACTTTCAGTTTGCGGAACGCTTCGTTCTTCTGGTGGTTGCCGTAGTAGGCATCCCAGACGACCTTCGCCGCTTCGCCTTGATCTTCAGGAGCTTTCGTCGCCGCAGCGATCAGCATTGCCCGGAAGACACTCGAACGCCGACGTGCCCACCACTTCGACATCTGGTAGATCGGCTTCCCTGCGTTGCCCTCGATGGCAGCGAC
>TARA_R110001592_G_scaffold38315_2_pt1 | contig 33166 bp, 33 predicted proteins | sample TARA_R110001592 | Tara Oceans TARA_R110001592 (sample SAMEA4398387) | marine metagenome | biome: Polar Biome; feature: [SRF] surface water layer (ENVO:00010504); material: water (ENVO:00002006), including particulate matter (ENVO:01000060) such as... | depth 5 m | reverse complement strand
GCGACCTCAGCAAGCTTAAGCATTAGTTCAGTAAGTTTGAGTGATGTCGCGTCTTATCGTGTACGAGTAACGAATTCTGAAGGTTCGGTGCTATCAAGTTCCGTTGCCTTAACCGTCACAGCACTGCCAGAACCTGTGGTGATCATTACCCAGCCGCAAGCCATTACGGTTGACGAAAATGCTTCGGCAAGTTTCAGTGTGGAAGTGATAGGTGGTGGTGAGATTAGCTATCAGTGGTTGAAAGATGATCAAGCAATGAATGGCGCGACTTTAGCAAACTTAACTATTAGTTCAGTGAGTTTGAGTGATGCCGCATCTTATCGAGTCCGAGTAACAAACTCTGAAGGTTCGGTGCTATCAAGTTCCGTTGCGTTAACTGTTACGACACTGCCAGAGCCTGTGGTGATTATTACCCAGCCACAAGCCATTACGGTTGACGAAAATGCGTCTGCCAGTTTTAGTGTTGAAGTGACAGGTGATGGTGAGATTAGCTATCAGTGGTTGAAAAATGGTGAAATTATTAATGGTGAAAACTTAGTGACTCTCAATTTGAGTTCGGTTACATCAAGTGATGAAGCTAGCTATAGTGTAATTGTTTCAAATTCTGAAGGTCCAGTCTTGTCTGATGCGGCAGGCTTAACTTTGACAGTAATGCAGGTTTCCAGTTCAATTGAATTGACTTGGGATATTCCAGAATCGCGCGAAGATGGAAGTGATCTTTCCTTGGGTGAAATCAACGGATATGTTATTGCATATGGTACGGATGTTAATAACTTATCAAGTCAATTGGTAGTAGAGGGTGCTAGCAATACTATGACTCAACTCCTGGATTTGGCTTCTGGAACATATTACTTCGCTATAGCAACAGTGGATAGTGATGATGTTCAAGGTGCCTACTCAAGTGTGATTCAGCAGTCTATTTAAATAAATATTCTCTGTGCTTTATCGAGAGATGTTCAAGTCAGAGTGAAACTTAATCGAATGGCTTCTTGTTAGCATGATCTTGGTGTTTATTGAATTAAGTATCAAGAAATGTGACAGCTTTTGCTCAAATGTTTCAAATAATTTCACAAATTTTCACTGTTGCCAATTTTATGGCGCAAAAATACATTAAAATACAAACTGTATCCGTCACTTTATTCGTTTATAGGTTAATATTTTTACAACATAACTTGAAAAGAAAACGCAGGTCGGGGTAAAAATATGTCTTCATTGAATTTATTAGATGCAATAAAAACAAAATTTAGTGCAAAGTTTGTATTAGCTTTGCTTATGAGCTTTATGTTAACGGCATGTGGTGCTGGTGGTGAAGATTCACTAGGTGATTCAGCTAATATTGAAAGCCAAACTCCGACGGAAGAAGTGGAAGAGCAAGTTCCTGAAGAAGTTACTGCTGTACAAATATCTTCTCAGCCTCAGAGTGCAACAAAAAATTCAGGTGAAAATGTAAACTTCACGGTGTCTGCTTCTGGCGGTGGTTCATTGAGCTTTCAATGGAGAAAAAACCAACAAGCTATTCAGGGTGCGACAAGCAGTACTCTATCATTATCAAATCTTTCAGATTCTGATGGTGCTTTATATGATGTAGTTGTTAGTAATAGTGCCGGGTCGGTAAATTCTCTTTCGGCACTTCTAACGGTTAATACCTCAGTTGTAATTGAGGAGCCTGTAGTTGACCCCGTCGTCATCGTGTTACAGCCTAAGGGAATCACAGTTAATGAAAGTGATTCAGCTAGTTTTAGTGTTCAAGCTACAGGTGATGGTGAAATTACTTACCAGTGGTTGAAAAATGGTGAAATCATTAGTGGTGCTGATTCTGCAAGCTATAGTTTAAGTGCTGTGTCTACAAACGATGCAGCTGGTTATAGTGTGATTGTTTCGAACTCTGAAGGTCCGGTTGTGTCAAATGCTGCAAATTTAAGTGTGACAGTTGTTCAGCTTGCAAGTTCTATTGAGTTGACATGGGATATTCCTGAAGCACGTGAAGATGGTAGTGATTTAGCTTTGGGTGAAATTAACGGATATGTTATCGCTTACGGCTCTGATGAAAATAACATGTCAACTCAGTTAACAGTTGAAGGAGCAAGCACTACGAATACTGTTCTTGAAAACTTAACGACTGGAACTTATTTCTTTTCAATCGCGACTGTAGATAGTGACGGTGTTCAAGGTGCTTACTCTAGTGTTATTCAACAATCAATCTAAGTTCTTATAAATAAAAAACACATTAACATTGTTAATGTGTTTTTTATTGCCTCGTATAAAAGTCTTCTAATAATTAATGCTTTTCTCTACACTCATCGCTAGCGTTATACTTTAGGCGTAATAAATATTTGAAATGCATTTTGATTGTCTAGGTTTTGTGGGAAGTGAAATGGAAAGTGAAAATCAAACATTGTTGGAAGCGTTGAATCAGCTAAAAACAGCTATAGAGCAACAAGATTGGGAGACAGCGGAGAAGCTAGATGCAGGCATAAAGGAAGGTATTGCAAGTGCAGTATTGAATGCTAAAAGTGATGAAGATAAACACTCGCTGACAGATTTGCTTAAAAGGGTGCAGTCTTTGTATGGACTCCTGATTTCTAATACAGAAGAATCCAGGAGGAAAATTTCGGTGGAATTGAAAAAAATAACAAATGATAAAAAAGTCGCGAATTTCTATCTAAAATCTGCTCAATATAAATAAAAAAATTTTAAGTTCTTTTTTGTGAAAGCGACAAAAAATTGAACATATTTTAATGTGACGCATTTTTTTACTTTTTTGCGCCACTTAATTGACTAAATCAGTTTTTGATACTTTAATTGCACTAACGAATCAATAAGTGATATTGCTGTTTTAAGCTTTTAATTTTTTTTGTTTGAATGGCGCTTCATAATAATAAATAAGGTTTTTTTATGGCACAGGATATGAAAGTTTTGGTTATACACGATAACCAAGAAGTACTTCGTGATATCGCTGTTATTTTAGGTTTTCTTGGGGAAAATGTTGTAGGTTGTAGTCTAACTGATTGGAAGAGTTCACTTGAAGGTGCTGTAGATGACTCTTCACAGCTTAACGTTATTTTTATAGGTTCTGATGACGGCCAAGTATCCTCTTTAGTTAAAGAACTCCATGATTGGGATGAAGGTGTGCCATGCCTTGCTCTTGGTGATGTAGATCTTGATGGCTTAGATGACATAATCCGCCGCAAGGTTATTGCTCAGCTAGAGCTGCCTCTAAACTATAATAAGACCTTAGACAGTCTTTATCGAGCACAGGTTTATCGTGAACAATATTCTTCTCAAATGGGAAGAGGTATACGTCGCGAAGTTGAATTATTTAGAAGTTTAGTCGGCACAAGTCGTGGTGTTGGCTTTGTACGCGAACTAATGGCTCAAGTTGCAGATAAGGATGTGAGTGTTTTAATTACCGGTCAGTCCGGAACAGGCAAAGAAGTCGTCGCGCGTAACCTGCATTATAATTCCCATAGAAGAAATAAACCTTTTGTACCCGTCAATTGTGGTGCTATACCTGCTGAATTATTAGAAAGTGAGTTATTTGGGCATGAAAAAGGCGCCTTTACCGGTGCAATTACTTCACGTGCTGGTCGCTTTGAGCTTGCTGAAGGTGGAACACTGTTCTTGGACGAAATTGGTGATATGCCATTGAGCATGCAGGTCAAAATTTTACGAGTTCTGCAAGAACGAAATTATGAGCGAGTAGGTGGAAACAAGACAATTGATACAGATGTTCGTGTTATTGCGGCTACACATAAAAATCTTGAAGCAATGATCGAGACTGGTGAGTTTCGAGAGGATTTATACTATCGGCTTAATGTTTTTCCAATTGAAATGCCGGCTCTTAAGGATCGTGTAGAAGATATCCCTCTATTAATGCATGAATTGATATCTCGAATGGAAACCGAGAAAAGAGGTTCTATTCGATTTAATTCTGCTGCCATACTAAGTTTATGTCGCCATGAATGGCCAGGTAATATTCGTGAGCTTGCTAACCTAGTTGAGCGTCTAGGTATTATGCATCCTTATGATGTTATTGGGGTAAAGGAGTTGCCGCAGAAATACCGTCATGTTGAGGAAACGGATGAAGTCCTGCATGCCGAAGATATGAATATGCCATCCACACAAGGACTATCAAATCTAGATTCACCTGCGCTTTTACCTGTTAATGGGATAGATTTAAAAGATTATTTAGCAAACTTAGAAAAGTCGCTCATCCAACAAGCATTAGATGAATCTTCAGGTGTTGTTGCCCGAGCAGCTGAAAAGTTACGAATTCGTCGAACTACCTTGGTAGAAAAAGTACGAAAGTATGGTTTAAACGAGTAAGTTCCTGCCTTTAATTTAGTCTGTAAAGCATCAGTCAAAAAAACGTCTACCATTTTTTTACTGGTGTTTTTTTATTTGTCTCCCGCCATTATTTTGTCTTCTTATATTTTTAATGCCTCGCTTAGTTATATTAACCTCATGAATAGTATAGAAAAAATAGCTTTGGCCTGATACCTGCACTATCAACGAAAAGGCATTTACATTCTAACTGTGATGCTAAGAATTTCGATGAGTAGGTGATTCCGATGGCACAACAAAAAATAACATCATGGATAGACGAACCGGCTTTAATTTCTACAGAAGCCTTAGGTGCTTCAGTGGTTCGTTCAAACTATAGGAAGAAGCCCTCGAAAGTACATTCTCAGATTGAGTTTGAACAAGACCAGCCTGTCGAAAATGCCTTAACTTTATTTGATAAGTTATCTTCTCAATTAACGCATTCTTATCGAAATCTAGAAAATAAAGTTAGCCAGCTAAAAACAGATTTATCTGAAGAAGAATCTCAACGTCGTAAGCAGCTTAAAGAAAAAGAAAAAATTGCGAATAGATTATCTACCTTATTAGATATTCTACCTGCTGGTGTTGTTCTGTTGGATGAGAGTGGCAAAGTCACTGAGTGTAATCCGGCGGCAAAAGATTTATTAGGCGAACCTTTAGAAGGCTTGGCCTGGTTAGATGTCATTAAGCGTTGTTTCTCCCCAAAACATGATGATGGTCACGAAGTATCATTGAAAGACGGCAGGCGCGTTCGTATCGAAACAAGATCAATGCAGTCAGGGCAGGGTCAACTAATACTTTTAAGTGATTTAACAGAAACTCGCTTACTGCAGGAAAAAGTAAGTAGAGCCGAACGCTTAAGTTCGTTAGGTAGAATGATGGCAAGTTTAGCGCATCAAATAAGAACGCCGCTATCAACAGCCATGCTTTATGCAGGGCATCTTGCACAAACTAATTTTGACGAAGCGCTCCGTATACCTTTAGCAGAAAAACTGTTGTCACGTTTAGCGCACCTAGAGCATCAGATTCGCGATATGTTGGTGTTTGCTAAAGGTGACTCACGCTTAGCTGAAAAACTTAAAGTCGATGATTTTGTGGAAGCTCTTCAGCAAGCGGTTGAACCTCTTTGCCAAAGTTCGGGGATAACATGTAATTGGGTAATTCCACCGATCGATAAAGTCATCATGTGTAATAAAGAAACCTTAGTTGGGGCGTGTTTAAATCTAATTAATAACAGTATAGAAGCGGGCGTTAGTGCTAAAAAAACCAACCTTAAAATAGACATTGAGTTATTCAGCGAAGATGAAAAGTCAGTTATCTTGAGCGTTAAAGATAATGGCCCTGGAATACCTTCAAATAATATACAAAAAGTATTTGAACCATTTTATACAACAAAGCCCCAAGGTACAGGTTTAGGTCTGGCAGTCGTTCAGGCGGTTGTAAAAGCACACGGTGGTGAGTTCAATGTTAGATCGACAAAGCAGGGAGTGAACGCAAGCGTTCGTTTGCCTGCATATAAAGCCAATCAATCAGATATAAAGAGGTAGTCAGAATGTCAGCTAACAATAACGTGACTAAGGTACTCATTGTTGAAGATGATAAAGAGCTTAGAGAGGCTTTAAGCACCACGCTTCAATTAGCAGGTATGGAGTTTGTTGAGGCAGATTGCGCAGAAGCAGCACTTATTCAGCTTGATAGGCATAAAGTGGATATCGTTGTGAGTGATGTGAATATGCCGGGCATGGATGGTCATGAATTACTCAGTCATATAAAGCAAAAATATCCAGAATTACCGATGATGCTCATTACTGCATTTGGCCAAGTAAAAATGGCGGTAGAGGCTATGCAAAATGGCGCCTCAGATTATCTGGTCAAACCTTTCGAACCGAAAGTATTAATTCAGTCGATTATAAAAATCCTGGGTATGTCAGAAGAAGGTGTGAGCGTGACACGTTCTGGCCAGTGTGATTCTCCTGTCGCAGAAGATCCGTTTACCAAGCAATTTTTCCAGATTGCAGAGCGTGTTGCAGAATCAGAATCAACCGTGATGATTTCAGGTGAAAGTGGCACAGGGAAAGAAGTGTTAGCTCGATTTATTCATGATAAATCACCCAGAAGAAAGAAGCCTTTTATAGCGTTAAACTGTGCAGCCATTCCTGAAAACATGCTTGAAGCAACCTTGTTTGGGCATGAAAAAGGCGCATTCACCGGTGCTTACAATAGTTCTCCCGGTAAGTTTGAACAAGCAAATGGTGGTACCTTGTTGTTAGATGAAATTTCAGAAATGGATCTTGGCTTGCAAGCAAAGTTATTACGTGTGCTTCAAGAGAGGGAAGTAGAGCGTGTTGGTGGACGTAAAACAATTTCTTTGGATGTTCGTGTTCTAGCGACAACTAACAGAGATTTAAAAGAGTATGTAAAGGAAGGCAAGTTCAGAGAAGATTTATACTATCGTTTAAGTGTATTCCCAATGATGTGGAAGCCATTGCGTGAACGCCCTCTAGATATATGGCCTTTGGCTGAAAGGCTGCTAGCTGAACATGCCCAAAAAATGAAGCGTGCACCTATGAAGTTTGCAGAGGATGTGCAGTCTTATTTGATCCAATATGCATGGCCAGGAAATGTTCGTGAATTAGATAATGCAATTCAACGCTCACTTATTCTAGCGTTAAATGGTTTGGTTCAAGTAGCAGATTTTTGTTTAGATAACGCAAATACATCAAGCTGGATTTTGGAAGCGGCTGGATCGACAGAGTTTCAAGAGCACGAGACTGTAGTGGATAGTGTCATAGAGGTCGAATTAGAATCTGAAGAAAAATCAGGCTTAGGTAAGGATCTTAAGTTAAGAGAATATCAAATTATTATCGACACTCTGAAGCAAGAAAATGGCAAAAAGAAAAATGCCGCAGAGAAACTGGGTATTAGTCCAAGAACGCTGCGTTATAAGCTTGCGCAGATGAGGGATAATGGTATTGATGTTAGAGCAAAACTTTCTGCATAGAATAAATACTTAAGATAATATTTTAAATTCATTTTGAATAAGGAGCTTCGGCTCCTTTTTTGTGTTTTGTTATTATTGGCCTGCTTTATGCACAAGTACTATATGAGAATAACTAAACAACAATATTTTGACGAGGTGGTCTATGTCTGGAATTAACTCTGTTGCAGGGAGAGCAGATATTAATCAAGTTTTAGCCGACATGAGAAACTTGCGCGCCCAAGTACAAAAGCCGCAAGAACTTAGGCCTGAAAATGTACTCAACAAAATTCAAAGTACACAGTCACCTAGTGAAGTTCCAAAGTTTAGTGAGCTACTATCTAAAGCTGTCAACACGGTTAATGATACACAGATGAAATCTGGCAAAATGACAACAGCTTATGTGCAGGGTGACTCCTCGGTGTCCTTGTCACAAGTTATGATTCAATCACAAAAATCAGCCGTATCCTTTCAGGCGCTAACTCAAGTTAGAAATAAAGTAGTTCAGGCCTATGAAGATATTATGAAAATGCCGGTTTAGTTTTGTATGTCCGTAATTGTCGATATTGTGTTTTAACAGTCAATATAATTGAGTTAATAAATATGTCTTACAAAGTGAAAATTGAGTTGCTGGAAAATCAGATAGTCAACTTATCGACTCAAATCGTATGGTCATTTTTATTTGCTTGTTTAAACATGCGAAAAGAGGCTTGATTTATGGCACTTGCACCCGCAGAAACTAGGAATAACCTTCCAATGAATATTGGCTCAACAGCAGATTCTGAATCGATGGGTTCAGATAGTGATTTAATGACGGGCATTAATCGATTGGGGATGTTTCGTCAAATTGGTCTGATGGTTGGTTTAGCTGCTAGTGTTGCTTTGGGTTTATGGTTAGTACTTTGGTTGCAAGAGCCAAGCTATCAGCCCTTAATGAATAATATCAAGCCACAAGATTTGGAAGAGGCAACTAGGGTATTAAATGTTAATGGGGTTGAATTCAAAATTGACCACCGAACAGGTATGTTGTTGGTTGAGTCAACAAAACTCTATGAAGCGAGAATGAAGCTTGCGGCAACGGGTATTACAGGTGAGCAGACAGTTGGTTATGAAATTCTAGATAAAGAGCAAGGCTTAGGTTCAAGCCAATTTATGGAATCTACCCGTTTCAAGCGTGGCTTAGAAGGTGAGTTAGCGAGATCGATTTCCAGCTTTAATAATATCAGACATGCCAGAGTACATTTAGCGATACCTAAAAGGTCAGTATTTGTTAGGGATACGCGACATCCGACTGCATCAGTTTTAGTTGAAACATCCTCTTCTCGCCCTATCACTCGTGAGCAGGTTGATGCTATCGTTAATTTGGTGGCTGGAAGTGTTGCTGAAATGAGTAAAAATGACGTTACCGTTGTCGATCAAAATGGCAATTTGCTGTCTAATAATGATGAAACAGAATTAGATAAAATGGTGTCTAAGGAATTCAAATATTCAAGAAAGTTAGAAGATGTACTAAATAAACGAATAAATAGTTTATTGACGCCTATAATGGGATCAGAGCGTTTTAGATCAGAGGTATCAGCAGATATAGATTTTACTAAAACCGAATCAACTGAAGAGTCTTACAATCCGGATGCACAGGTACTAAGAAGCGAACAAACATTAGACGAGCAAAGACAAACGATGGCAGAAGGTGGTATTCCAGGGGCCTTAGCAAATCAGCCTCCTGCTAATGCACAAGTTCCGGAACAAGGCGGGCGTGCAGGTGCTCAAGATGGCGGTGTGCCGACAAATACGCGTTCACAAAAGACGCGTAATTATGAAGTAGATCGAACTATTAGCTATACTCGTCATCAACAAGGCAACTTAAAGCGTTTAACTGTCGCTGTTGCTATCGATGATATTCGTACAATAACGCCCGATTCAGGCGAGGTGACCTATACGCCTTGGTCAGAAGCTGAATTAGAAAGACTCACATTGTTGGTAAGAAATGCCGTAGGATTTTCAGCTTCAAGAGGTGATAGTGTCAACGTCATTAATACGCCTTTTGCACCTATCATTGTAGAACCCTTTGTTGAACTTCAAGTTTGGGAGCAAGACTGGTTTTGGGATATCATCTGGAAAGGTTTAGCAGTGTTGATGGCAATTATTGTAATCTTCACCGTCATTAGACCAACCTTTAAAAATCTTGCTTCAAGCGGTGCTCAAGCGAAAGAATTTGCACTTGCCGGTGATGACGATGGTTTGGCGCAAATGGCTTCGATGGGAGAGGGTGCGGCTGGTGATAGAGTGAGTTTAAGTGCGTCAGATGAGTTCTTATTGCCAGGATCCTCTGAAGGTTATGATAGACAAATAAATGCCTTGAAAGGTTTGATAGCTGAGGACCCTGCAAGGGTTGCTCAAGTAATACGTCAATGGGTAAATGTTGATGACTGATAATGCGACAGAAAAAAAATTACCAAAAATTGCACGTGTTGAAGCCGCAGCAATTTTATTGATGAGTCTTGGTGAAGCTGAAGCCGCTCAAATTTTAAAGCATATGGGGCCAAAAGAAGTTCAGCGAGTAGGGACTGCAATGGCTTCCCTTCGGGATATTACCCAAGATCAAGTTGAAGGGGTGATGATCGATTTCCTAGAATCCGTCGGTAAACAGACTGGCATGGGAATAGGCTCAGATCAATTCATTAAAAACATGTTAACGGAAGCTTTAGGCAAGGATAAGGCTGACAGTTTAATTGACCGTATATTAGTCGGTGGAAATACCACAGGCTTAGATACCTTAAAGTGGATGGATGGCCGCGCTGTAGCAGAGTTAATCCGTTACGAGCATCCTCAGATTCAGGCCATTGTTCTTTCTTATCTCGAATCTGATCAGGCGGCGGAAGTATTGGGTGTGCTGGATGAAAAAGTTCGTCTCGATGTGATCATGCGCGTTGCTTCTTTGCAGAGTATTCAGCCTCAAGCACTTCAAGAATTAAACGATATCTTAGAAAAACAATTCTCAGGAAATGCCTCAACAAAGACCAGTAAAATAGGTGGAGTCAAATGTGCTGCTGATATCATGAACTTTATTGATACCAGTATTGAAGCGGATTTGATGGATAGTATTAAGGAAATTGATGCTGATCTTGGTGGTGAAATTGAAGACCTTATGTTTGTCTTCGACAACCTTAAAGACGTTGATGATAAAGGAATACAAACCTTATTGAGAGAAGTGTCTTCTGACGTGTTAATTATTGCCTTAAAAGGCGCGGACACTGAATTACAGGAAAAAATATTTAAAAACATGTCTAAGAGAGCAGCAGAATTACTCCGTGATGATTTAGAAGCGAAAGGCCCAGTTAAGGTTAGTGAAGTAGAAACGTCACAAAAAGAAATTTTGACAATCGCAAGGCGTTTGTCTGATTCAGGAGAAATTTCATTGGGTGGTTCAGGCGAAGCGATGATTTAATATGGTAGATAAGACGCAGCAAGTAGATCCAGGAAAACTCACAGCGTATGAACGCTGGGAGCTACCTAATATCGGTGTGGAAAAGGCTGGTTCGCGTCACTTAACAAATACTGCACAAGCAAAGCTGAAACCACCGACTGCCCAGGATTTAGAAAATATTAGAAAGCAGGCTTATGAAGCCGGTTTTCAGGAAGGTCTAAAGTCAGGTTTTGATAAAGGTAATAGCGACGGTTTAGTGGCAGGTAAAGAAGCTGGGCATAAGCAAGGTATAGAGCAGGGGCTTGCTACAGGCCAAATCCAAATTAATCAAACCTTAGAGAAACTTGATACATTATTAGTAGAATTGATTTCTCCAATAGAAAAACAACAAGTTCTAGTCGAGGAAGCTATGTTGAACGTTTCCATGGCTGTTGCCAGAGCTGTTATACATCGAGAATTGAGCTTGGACTCCTCATCTATCCAGCAGGCGATTCATTTAATCCTCAATGACCTGCCAAAAATGGAATCAGGCTTTTCGCTTAAAATAAATCCTGTCGATGAAGTTTTTATACAACCAATTTTAAATCGCTATGACTCAATACTTACTTTAAAGCTGGATGATTCAATTACTGCTGGCGGTTGCGTTCTGTTATCTTCAAGCCAGCTAATTGATTACACCATCGAAAAGCGTTTTCAAAAAACCGTTCAATCCATGTTGAGCGTTGCTATGCAAAGCAATTCAGATAAAGACATTCAAGAAGTTCCTTCTAGTATTGGTGCGCTTAGTGATTATCCTTCTGAAACCCTCGATGATAGTTCTTTAGAGTTAGAGACGGCAAAGGAAGAATCTATAGAAGAACATGCGATAAGTCCTGCGTCACTTGAGGATTCTGATTTACCAGAACCAGAATCTGAAAATGATAGCGCTATCGACTCAAATACAGCGTCAGAAGATATAGACGATCATGATAAATGATGGCTCAGTATCAAGTTCAATTAGCGAAAAACTAAACCAATTTGCTAAGGCTGTGCCTACTAAGGTCCCCGCAGAATTTAGTGGCCGCCTTACTCGAATGGTCGGGCTCACACTTGAGGCTGTTGGTTGTAATTGTATTGTTGGTGATCGCTGCCTTATTCAGTCTGTAAATGGATCATCAATTGAGGCAGAAGTTGTTGGTTTCGATGGCAATAAAACGTTTTTAATGCCGCTGACGGCTGCAGATGGTTTAAAACCGGGAGCCTTAGTCACACCTGCAGATACCATTAGTGAAGTGGCTGTTGGTTGGGGCTTGCTTGGTCGGGTTTTGGATGGTGCTGGCAATGTTCTTGATGAGAAAGGCCCATTGGACGTTGATGCCTATATTCCTTTTACTGGCAATATAATAAATCCCTTGGCGCGAGCGCCTATAAGAATACCACTCGATGTCGGCATCAAGGCAATTAATGCATTATTAACCGTTGGTGTCGGCCAACGTATCGGGCTATTTGCAGGCAGTGGTGTCGGTAAAAGTATGTTGCTGGGCATGATGACTCGTTTTACGACTGCGGATATTGTCGTAGTCGGATTGATCGGTGAGCGTGGTCGAGAAGTTAAGGAATTTATCGAAGATATTCTGGGTGAAGAGGGGCTGAAGCGCTCAGTTGTGGTTGCTTCTCCTGCCGATGATTCGCCTTTGATGCGTTTGCGAGCATCCATGTTGGCAACACGAATTGCTGAATACTTCCGTGACCAGGGGAAAAGCGTACTTCTATTGATGGACTCATTGACTCGCTATGCTCAAGCACAGCGTGAAATTGCTTTGTCAGTTGGTGAGCCTCCGGCAACCAAAGGCTACCCACCTTCAGTTTTTGCAAAGCTACCTCAACTGGTTGAGCGGGCAGGAAATGGCAAAAAAGGTTGTGGCGCAATTACCGCTTTTTATACGGTTCTTACCGAAGGTGATGATCAACAAGACCCAATTGCAGACGCAGCTCGAGCAATTCTAGATGGTCATATCGTACTGTCACGAAGCCTTGCTGAAGAAGGTCATTATCCTGCTATCGATATTGAAGCGTCTATTAGTCGAGTTATGCCGCACATAACGACGAATGAGCATCTTCAAGATGCCATGCGTTTCAAACAAATCTTTGCGCGCTATCAGCAAGCCAGAGACCTGATTAGTGTCGGTGCTTATGTGCCAGGCTCTGACCCTCAAACCGATTTTGCTATTGAAAGGATCGATAAAATGAAAGAATTTCTAAAGCAGGATTTAAAAGATGCTTCTGTATTACCTATGTCAATTTCTCAAATGAGCAGTACTATTATCCAAGCAAAATAGCACTATTTTTTTAGCCTAATTTGACTTAATAATTAAGGGATTACATTTTTTTGAAAAAGAAATCAGAGCGCTTAAAAATTGTCTTAGAACTCGCTACTCGTAAAGAGAAGGCCGCAATGGATGATCTTGCGAAAAAAAGACGCTATAAAGATGAACAATTAGCTCAGATCGAGAATCTAAAGCAGTATCATGCGCAATATCTCAATGATATGAAGAATAGTAGTTCTCAAGTGCGTGATGTTGTGAGTCTTCAGGCAAATCTACATTTTTTGACGCAAGTTGATGCCGCCATTCAGCAACAAGAAGGTGTGCTCAAAATCGCTGAAAGTGAATTTTCTATCTCAATGAAAAACTGGTTAGAACTTCACCAAAAACGAAAAGGGATGGCCGACTTGATTGTTAAATATAAAACGCAAGAAATTAGCTTGGCAGATAAACAAGAACAACAACAAATTGAGTCCGATTTACTTTCCAGAAAATACCGCAGCTGATAATTCATTTTTAGTCTTTTAGATATGATTATTTTCAATTGACTATTATCAAGACACTATAGAAATCTCATTGTGGCATTCTATTAAATAACGGCTAAAGTTATTTATTTAATTGTATTAATAATCTTCTGCTTAGCCTAAAGAGGCAAATATGAGTTCAAGAACCATTAAGTTAGACGGTGTGTTAAATATCGCAAGAGTTGAAGCATTACATGCAGAATTTGAAGTATTAGAAAAAAAACCAGAACCTTTAATTATTAACGCGAGCAATGTATCCCGTGTTGATACAGCTGTTTTGCAACTATTGGTTAGTTTATTTCGTAGTTTGTTTTCGTTAAATATCAATGTGGAATGGGCCGGTGTTTCTGAGGAATTTAAGGCCGCAGCTAAATTACTTGGTCTTGAAAGTGAGTTAAAATTAGTTTGAGTAAACGTCTCAGAAAATTAACTAAAACAGTGTGTTTGAACGTTATGCATAGAAGTGATTTTGAGGGGATGTAAATGGTAACAATATTGGCAGTAGATGATTCGGCTTCAATGCGACAAATGGTTTCATTTACCTTAAAAGGCGCTGGGTTTAATGTTATTGAGGCTTCTGATGGGCAAGAAGCATTTGATAAAGCAAAAACCACCGAGGTCGATTTAGTGTTGTCAGATGTCAACATGCCGGTCATGGATGGCATTGAATTAGTCAAAAACTTGAGAGCTTTACCAGCATATAAATTCACCCCCATTCTCATGCTCACAACTGAATCTGCAGGCGACAAAAAAAAGGCAGGGAAAAATGCTGGCGCGACAGGTTGGTTAGTAAAACCTTTTAATCCAGAGCAGTTGTTGGCAACTATTCGAAAAGTCTTACCTTAAGCCTCACCTGAATATCTTGTTTTCAGTTATGTGAATCAAACTTCAAATAAATTTAAAAGAAGTGATTGTTCAAGATAAACTCAAAAATGAAATAAAAAGTTGCAGGTTTTAACATGAGTGTTGATCTAAGCCAGTTTCACCAAGTTTTTTTTGAAGAAAGCTACGAAGGTCTCGATGTAATGGAATCGGGGCTTCTAAATATGGATTTGGCGAACATTGACTCAGAAACTATTAACGAAATATTTCGTGCGGCGCATTCAATCAAAGGAGGTAGTGGTACCTTTGGTTTTAGTGATATTGCTGACTTTACGCATGTACTTGAAACGCTCCTTGATTTAATAAGATCCGACCAGTTTGAAATGAAAACAGAACATATAGATTTATTCTTGAAATCTGTTGACTGTGTTCGAACGATGGTTAAGGAGTTAGATGAAAACGGTACTTGTGATACTAAACAAGCGATTAAATTAAAAGCTCTTTTTGATTCAGTTCTAGACGGAGATTCAACAACAAGCGAAAGTCCAGAAGTCGTTTTGGCAAACACACCAGATAATGAACAGGCAGTGTCAACTGGAAAAGGCTGGAAAATTTACTTTAAACCCTCTTTAGATATCCTCAGAACAGGTAATGATCCAGTTAGAATGTTTCGGGAATTGGCTGAAATGGGGCCCTTGAAAGTACAAGCAAATATTGAAGACCTTCCATCTCTTTCTAATTTAGATTCTGAAGCTTGTTACTTATCCTGGAATCTCATATTAAGTGTCGATGTTGAAAAAGAAACAGTAGAAGAAGTTTTTGAATGGGTTGCTGATGAATCTGACATCGTGATCAAAGCTATAGAAGATACTATTTCAGATGGTGGCCCTAAAGAAGAATATGATTCTTCAGAAATCAAAGCGCCAGCGTTAACTGTTGCTGTGAGTGAAGCGGATACCAAGCTCAAAACTGAAACTAATGAAGAAAGTAAAGTCGACCTGAAAGATCACCAAAGGAAAGAATCAAAACCGGAATCATCCTCTATTCGAGTGGGTACAGATAAAGTTGACAGTCTGATTAATATGGTTGGAGAGCTAGTTATTACTCAATCCATGTTGAATGAACTCGGTAAAGATTTTAGTGTAAGTAGTGTTCCAAAATTATTAGAAGGTCTAGAACGCTTGAGCCTTCACACACGTGAGTTGCAAGAAAGTGTCATGCGTATTCGTATGCTTCCTATTAGTTTTACATTTTCACGATTTCCACGTTTAGTTCATGATATGAGCAAATCTCTTCATAAAAAAGTTGAGCTGATATTGTTAGGCGAGCAAACCGAATTAGATAAAACAGTCATGGAAAAAATAGGTGATCCTCTTGTTCATCTTGTTAGAAACTCACTTGATCACGGTCTTGAATTGCCTGCCAATCGCTTAGCCGCAGGCAAGGATGAAATGGGTAAAATTACACTGAATGCATTTCATCAGGGTGGCAATATAGTCATTCAAATTATTGATGATGGTGCCGGTTTAAATGAAGAACGAATACTTGAAAAAGCGATAGAAAAAGGTTTGGTTTCACCAAATGAAGCCTTAGATTCTTCTCAAATACATGACTTAATCTTTCAACCTGGCTTTTCAACGGCAGAAACTGTGACAGATATTTCTGGTCGTGGCGTCGGAATGGATGTCGTTAGACGAAATATTCAAGAACTAAATGGTACGGTAGACGTTGAGTCTACGCCAGGTATCGGCAGTATTTTCACCATTCGCCTACCACTCACACTGGCTATTCTAGATGGCCAGTTAATACGCGTGGGTAAGCAAGTATACATATTTCCATTGGTTTCAATTGTTGAATCTATTGAGTCACGTGTTCAGATGATTCATAGAGTATCTGGTGCTTGTGATATTTTAAGAATACGAAATGAATATATTCCAATTATTCGTTTATGGGATGTTTTTAACATCAAACCAGAGCATGAAAATGTATCAGATGGCATATTAGTTATTGTTGAAGGTGACAATATAAAAGTTGCTGTATTGGTCGATGACTTGTTAACACAGCAACAAGTTGTCATCAAAAGTTTGCAGGATAATTATCGCTCTGTTGCTGGAGTATCTGGTGTAACTATATTAGGTGATGGAACCGTTTCTTTGATATTAGACATAACTGGGTTGATTAAGTTAGCTGGGGTCGGACGAGACACTTACAGAAAAATTTCAGCATCTAATGATAATGAAGCAGCCTAATGATTAAGTTGATGATCTTATGACAGGTAAAGAAAAAGACGGTATTAATTATGAATTAATTGATACAAATGCAATTACTTCTAGAGGTGATGAGCAGATAGATCAATACCTTACTTTTTTTATGGGAGGGGAAGAATTTGGTATCAATATTCTTTCAGTCCAAGAAATAAGAGGTTGGGAGCCTATTACTGAAATACCTAATTCACCAAAGCATGTTTTAGGCGTTATAAATTTACGCGGAACCATTTCTCCTATTATCGACTTAAGATACTGCTTTGGGATTCAACAATTAACGTACTCAAAAGAAACAGTCGTTATTATTGTTTCTGTGCCAGTTAAAAATGATCAGAAATTTAAAATAATCGGTATCGTCGTGGATGCAGTCTCAGATGTACATAATTTTGCACAGTCCCAAATTCAAGCATCACCAGAATTAGCTCAAACTCATCAAGCTCAATATGTAAGAGGATTGGGTAGTATTGACAATAAAATGGTGATTATTCTAGATCTAACATCAACATTAATTAATGATATTGAAGTATCTTAAAACTGACAAAGCATTGGTTTAATAAGGGATGACTCAGGTGGAAACAACGACTCAACGTGAATTTATAATGACGGATTCTGATTTTGAAAGAATCTGTGAACTAGCTTATTTGTATACTGGTATTGTTTTAGGCCCACAAAAAAAAGATATGCTTTATGGTCGATTAGCTAGGCGTCTAAGAGATTTAGGTCTTCATAAAGTCATTGATTATATTCCGTTTATAGAGCATGAAAGTAAGCCAGAAGTAAGTAAATTCATTAATGCCATCACAACTAATTTGACCTATTTTTTTCGAGAAGGACATCATTTTGAATTTCTTGCGAAAACAATATGTCCAGAATTGACTAAAACTAACGCGGTAACTAAAAAAATTCGAATTTGGTCAGCCGGTTGTTCAACAGGTGAAGAAGCTTACAGTATTGCATTAACGTTGAAAGAAAATCTAAATCTAAGTGGCTGGGATTGTAAAGTATTGGCAACAGACTTGGATTCGAAGGTGATTGAAAAGTCACAGCAAGGTATTTATGGCATCGACAGAGTTGAATCTTTATCTCTTGAAAGAAAAAAACAGTGGTTTCAACAAGATAAAAATAATCATGAGTTCGTAAAAGTAAAATCAAGCTTAAAGGAACTGATACGATTTAAGCGACTGAATTTATTAGAAAAATGGCCTATGAAAGGAGAGTTTGACCTTATCTTTTGTCGTAACGTTGTTATATATTTTAACGAGGCAACCCAAGCTGAATTATTTGATCGCTATGCTGATATGTTAAAAGAGGGCGGTTATTTAATTATTGGGCATTCAGAAAATTTAAATAGAGTCTGTCAACGCTTTAAACCTATTGGAAAAACCATCTACCAGAAGATCAAGTAGTTAAGTTTGTCTGTTAATGAAGAGAGTTTATTTCATTGATTTCAGGAAGAAATTTGAGGAAGTTTTGAATGTTTGAAAGTCGCCCTTTACCTCCTGTATTACCAGGTTTCGAGCATATTAATCGCTATTGGGATAAGCAGATGAATCTTCCCGCAGCGAAAATAATGCCGGGCGAGTTCTATGTTAGCAAAACGGGTGAAATGATCGTTACGGTGTTAGGTTCATGTATTTCTGCCTGTATAAGAGATGTGCAGCTAGGAATTGGTGGCATGAATCATTTTATGCTGCCTATGCAAGGAGAATACTCTTCAGAACAATGGGGTAATTCAGTAAGTTCTGCTTCTCGATATGGTAACTGGGCCATGGAGTTTCTGATTAACGAAATTCTAAAGCTTGGTGGTACCCGAAGAAATCTTGAAATAAAAGTATTTGGTGGGGGACGTGTCTTATCAAATATGACAGATATAGGTGAGCGTAATATCGCTTATGTAAAAAAATACATTTATGAAGAGAACTTTGAATTAGCGGCCTGTGATGTAGGCGATATATACCCACGTAAAGTATTGTATTTCCCAGATACAGGCTCTGTGAAAGTGCGCAAATTAAGACACGCTGAAAATGATACTATTTTGCAGCGGGAAATTTCTTACAGTCATGATTTGAATAACAAGTCAGCTAAGAGTGGTGGCGTAGAGCTATTTGATTAATGTGAGACCTTTTTCGGACTACTTTGATTGCAAATATCACGTTCGTTAGGTCGTGCAAAAGTATCAATTTATATCCAATTTCTGTTGGATAAAACACGATAGGGGTATTGAGGGAGTAATTTGAAAAAAATCAAAGTTTTAATCGTTGATGACTCTGAATTGATCAGGCAGTTGTTAACCGAAATTATATCTTCATCACCCGATATGGAAGTGGTTGCAACAGCCGAACATCCTTTAGATGCGCGTGAGAAAATTAAACAATTTAATCCAGACGTATTGACCCTTGATATTGAAATGCCAAAGATGGATGGGATTACTTTTTTACGTAATTTAATGCGTTTAAGGCCAATGCCTGTCGTCATGATTTCAAATCTCACGCAAAAAGGCGCGCTTGCCACTTTAGATGCTCTCTCTATTGGGGCGGTTGATTATGTTGCAAAACCACAAGGTAATGCATGGGATGGTTTAAGTAGTTATGCTGATGAAATTCAAGGAAAAGTCCGAAATGCTGCTAATGCTAATCTTTTAGCCTATGAAAAAATTATAGAAAGAAAATCTGTTGAAGCGATAAACGGCAATTATGATAAACGCAAGGTAATTGTTATCGGTAGCTCTACAGGTGGAACAGAGGCTATCAGTGATATTTTGCATTCTATGCCTGAAAACTGTCCTCCAATTTTATTAGCTCAACATATTCCTGCTGCATTTAGTGCCTCGTTTGCTCATAGGCTAAATACAAGATCAATTATTAAAGTACATGAAGCCACAACAGGGCTTCGACTTGAACCTGGGAATGCCTATTTAGCGCCTGGTGATTTTCATCTTGAAATAAAAGAAAGGAATGGTCATTTAGTTACCTTCCTGAGTGATTCAGACAAATTTAACGGCCACAAACCATCTGTAGACATTTTGTTTAAGTCGGTTGTTCAATTTGTTGGGAAATACACAGTAGGTGCTATTCTGACTGGAATGGGTAATGATGGGGCTCAGGGATTGAAAGAGATATTAGATGCTGGTGGAACGACTTTCGCACAAGATGAAGAAACAAGCATCGTATGGGGTATGCCAGGTTCAGCTGTAAGATTAAATGCAGTACAGAAAATACTTCCTATAGGGCAAATCTCTCGTGCTTTACTGGATGCATGCGCAAAGTAAAATGATCCTTAAATTTTGAAGGAATATAAATAATGTCAATAAGCTATAAATATGAAGCCTCATCCAAAACACTAATGATGAAACTTAGTGGACGTTTGGATTTTGCATCTCATACTAGTTTTAGCGAAGCGTATCAAAGTGAGCCGGTTGAATCTGTTGAACAATATACTTTGGATATGTCCGAGTTAACTTACTTGGATAGTTCAGCTTTGGGTATGCTTTTACTATTAAAGGATCATGGCTTAAAAGCAGCTACTATATCGATAGTAAACTGTTCTTCAGATGTATATAAAATTTTCGAAATTGCTAACTTTAACCAATTATTTAATATCAGTAAGCTGCCTAATTAGGCATTTTCTAGTTTATCAATTCCTCAAAACTCTAGTTTTCGTATTTTTTATATTTATTTCTTGAATTGGCTCGATTTTCGCTTGTTAATCTATAACTACGCTGAGCCATATGCTTTAGACGCATGAACTAAGGCTCAGTTATTAATATTTTTTGCGTATTATTAGTTAGGGATACAAGCATTATGCCTGAGTTATTGTTGTCTTCTGCGCCGGTAAAAAATTTAGCACCAAGTTCACAATTAAGCCGTACTAAAGATACACCTACGCCCGAGTTAGCTGGAGTAGTTGAAGGCTCACCTGTTGGGGAGAAGAAGGAGGGGCAGTTCAATAATATTCTTTCCTCTATGTTTAATAAGCCAGACTCTGATAACACAGCGCAAGTTATTGAAAATGACTTAAAAGAATTAGGCTTGGCACTCAAAGACTTAATGAGTGAGCTAGAAAAGCTGGATCCAGATTCAGAGATCTTGGCTAGTATTAAAACATTTATAGATGGGCAGGATTTTTCCACTTTAAGTTTAGAAACACTGAATGATGGCGTTAGTTTGCCGGATTTTTTATCGAATCTAGAATCAAATATAGAGTCGATGCTAAATAAAATAGATGGAAAAGTAGATGGAGAGGGTGATCGTTCTATTTCTGTGGCTTTGGAAGAAGTATCAGATCTTAATGCTGCGTTTTTACAGTTAAGTACGATTATTAATAAAATCTCCAATCAATCAGAAAATCCCTCTCAGCCTTCAACTGCTTCACTTTTAGGATTTTCATTTGACTCAGGTAAGGGGGGGAAAGGTGGTCAGTGGCAGCAGTATGACCCTCAACAAATATCTCAATCTACAAATGCCGTATCCGGTTCAAGCAACTCTTTAAGTAACCCTATAAGTAACCCTATAAGTAATCTTAATCAAGGTGTGATAACCGAGCAGTTAGTATCGGAAACAGATCAAAGCTTTCAATCGCAAATGGAAGAATTGGTAACGGGGAAAACACTCAATGCATCTGAGGTAGTCAGTTCTCTTTCAGATTCAATGATTGATGCAAAAGATAAGACAGTTGGTAAGTTTTCAGAGATTCAGTTAAAAGCACCAAATGAAGCTTTAAAGCAATACTCTACAACCTTAAGTTCGGCAGTAAATTCTGATCAGTGGAGTGATGAAGTTAGTCAAAAAATATTATGGTTTGCTGGTCGTAACATTCAAACTGCTGAAATGCACTTGAATCCCGCAGAACTTGGTCCTATCGACGTTAAAATTCATGTTCAGAATGAAGTAGCGACAGTGACTTTCAATGTTAACAATGCATCTGTTCGTGATTTGCTCGAATCTAACGTCGTACGCTTACGGGAAATGATGGAAGCGAACGGTGTTAATGTTGGGGAGGTAAATGTTGACTCAGGTTCTAGAGAGCAGTCACAACAATCAGGCTCCGACTCAACTGGAAAAGGCTTTGCTCAGTCAGGCCAGGAGACAGATGAGAATGGAGAGTTAGTCATGACTGAAAAAGAAGTGACATTAAAGCAAACTAATTTAGTCGACTATTTTGTTTAATGTATTTTAGCACTGCTAATTTATTTTCTATCGACTAAACTATGAATTAGAAACTATCCCTTCGTTAAGTCGATATTTTATTAACTTAACCGATGGATGTGGTATGTCACTTGCTGTATATATTGACTAAGTGCAGCTTCTATTAATATTGACGGGATTTTGGCGTGGCTGAAGAAAAAAAACCTGAAGAAAATGAAGAATCAGGACCTAAATCAAACAAGAAATTAATTATTATAATCGTATTAGTGGCGCTACTTGCTATAGGTTTATCTGTAGGTGTAACACTATTTTTAATAACTGGTGATGATAAGTCAGCAGCAACAGCAGAAGAGGATTCGGCGTCAGTAGAAGAAGTGAAGGTGCCGGCAAGTTATCTAGAAATAAGGCCTCCGTTCTTGGTGACTTTCAATGTAGATGATCGACAAAGGTATATGCAAATATCCCTATCTGTTTCAACTCGAGACGCAGGTGTATTTTCAGGTATTGAGCACCATATGCCTCTAATTCGTTCAAAGCTAATAAGTACGTATGGTGGAATGGACTTTAATATCATTAAGTCTGAAGCTGGTAAAGTTGATTTGCAAGCGAAGACGGTTGAAGTAATCAATTCAGTTTTGAGCGCTGAAGGTGAGGGGCAGATTGAAAATATTTACTTTACTAATTTTGTCTTGCAATGATTTAACGCTCAATTATCAGAAAACAGCGCTGGATTTTTAGATAGTTAAGCTACATTTTAGAAAAAGAATCATTAAGTAAATTCAACTAATCGGATGCGAATGTGCAAGATTTATTATCACAAGATGAAATAGATGCGTTATTGCACGGTGTTGATGATGGAGATATCGACACCGATGACGATGCTGACGAAGACGGTATACGTAATTATGACCTAGCAAGTCAGGATCGTATTGTCCGAGGTCGAATGCCGACCTTAGAAATGATTAATGAGCGTTTTGCTCGCTATACCAGAATAAGTTTGTTCAATCTTTTACGTCGTAATGCTGATGTCTCAACTGGCGGTGTACAAATTATGAAGTTTGGGGAATATATCCATACTTTGTATGTCCCCACTAGTTTGAATATCGTTAAGCTTCGACCACTTCGAGGCGCGGGTTTATTTATTTTTGACGCTAAATTAGTGTTTAAATTAGTAGATAATTTTTTTGGTGGTGATGGTAGGCATGCAAAGATAGAGGGTCGAGAATTTACACCAACTGAAATTCGTGTTGTTCACATGGTATTAGAGCAGGTCTTTGTTGATATGAAAGAGGCTTGGAATGCTGTATTCAAAATCGATTTTGAGTATGTTAACTCTGAAGTAAACCCATCTATGGCGAATATTGTTAGTCCGAGTGAAGTCGTTGTTGTGAGTACTTTTCATATAGAATTAGACGGTGGTGGTGGTGATTTACATATGGCCATTCCTTATTCTACGATTGAGCCCATTCGAGAAATTCTGGATGCGGGTGTACAAAGTGATATAGACGATGTTGATGAGCGATGGGTGACAACCATCCGTAAAGATCTTCTGGAAGCTCATGTCCCGTTAAATGTCACAGTATTAGAAGATAGAATATCACTTAGAGATGTCGCCAAAATGAAAGCGGGCGATATAATACCGATAGATTTTCCTGAATTAGTAACTGTATCTGCTAATAGGGTTCCCATGTTCAAAGCTAGGCTTGGACAGAGTAATGGAGCTCTAGCGGCTAAAATTGAGCATCGAATAGAACGCCCGAGAAACGTATCAGTATTGGTAGAAAATAATGAGCGATGATAAAACAGAAAGTGGTATGAGTGAAGATGAAAAGCTCGCGGCAGAGTGGGAGTCTGCTATGGAAGAGTCTGGTGACACTGAAGACGGTGTTGAAGACGAATGGGCAGCAGCTATGGCAGAAGCTGAAGCTGTAGAGGCGAAGGCACCTGATGATATAAAAGCGGCGCCTCTTGAGTCCTTCAAAGCATCACCTGAAGCTAAGTCAGGTAATATGTCACCCGATCTGGATGTTATTCTAGACATACCTGTTACTATTTCGATGGAAGTTGGCAATACATCTATCCCGATCAGAAACTTGCTCCAATTGAATCAGGGGTCTGTGATTGAATTAGATAGATTGGCCGGTGAGCCCTTGGATGTGTTAATAAATGGGACTCTTATCGCTCATGGCGAAGTCGTTATGGTAAATGAAAAGTTTGGTATTCGTTTAACTGATGTTGTTAGTCCATCAGAACGAATTCGTCGTTTAGGTTAATCCATTGAAGTTTAAAAAGCCTTTAATGTGTAACCAGATAATTCTCGTAATGATTATCTGGTTTTGTTCTATGAAAGCTGTCGCAGAGCCAAACGCTGTGGTTTCTTCAAGTAAAAATATCTCCCCATTTACAAATTGGCCTATTGTCCTAATAGTATTATTGGGAATGATCGCTTTTATTTTTGTACTCTCTTGGTTTGTAAAACGTTTTGGAGGATTAAATTTTACGGGTAATAGAGAGATGAAAATAGTCACCTCCATCAGTTTAGGTGCAAGAGAGAGGGTTGCCTTAATTGATGTGAAGGGGAAACAGTTTTTATTAGGTGTAACAACACAACAAATAAGTCATTTACACTCGTTTGATGAAGCAGTGATTCCTTTAGTCGATGCTAAAAATCAAATAAAACAAAATGACTTTGTTACTAAACTTCAATCTGTTTTGAACGCGACTAAAAAAAATGAATCCTCAGAAAATACTGCCTCATTGAATGATAATGCTGCTTCATTGAGAGATACTAAAGCTAGGGATAGTAAAGCTGATGAATCTTAAGAAACTGTTATTACTGCTTACTTTATTGCCATCACCTTTAATAGCTTTCGCGGCTGACCCGGGCATTGAGGCGATTAAACTAGTTACTAATGCTGATGGTTCGCAAACTTACTCGGTAACCTTGCAAATATTGGGTCTGATGACAGCGCTGACATTTTTGCCAGCAATGCTCATGATGATGACTTCATTTACGCGAACTATTATTGTATTTTCAATTTTACGTCAGGCGCTTGGACTTCAGCAGACACCCTCAAATCAAGTTGTTTTAGGTCTAAGCCTTTTCTTAACTTTTTTTATCATGTCTCCAGTGTTTGAGAAGGTCAATGAAATTGCTATTCAGCCTTACATCAATGAACAGCTTGAGCCTTTAGATGCGGTTAAAAAAGCCAGTGAGCCTTTTCGCGAATTTATGTTAAGTCAAACTAGAGAAGATGATATTGCTTTGTTTGTTAGAATCTCTGGTGTTGAATATGAGACCTTGGATGACCTGCCTTTTACAGTTTTAATGCCTTCTTTCGTGACGAGTGAATTAAAAACAGCATTTCAAATAGGCTTTCTTTTATTTTTACCGTTTCTGATTATTGATATGGTTGTTGCCAGTGTTTTGATGGCAATGGGTATGATGATGCTATCGCCGATGATTATTTCGCTCCCTTTTAAAATTATGTTTTTTGTTCTTATAGATGGATGGGCCTTAATTATGGGAAGTTTGGCAGCAAGCTTTGGTATATAAACACACATTCATTTTGACAGGAAAAAACAATGACGCCTGAAGTTGCAGTTGATGTTGTCAGTGAAGCCATTTATCTGATTTTATTACTGGTAACCATTATTCTTGTGCCGGGCTTGATAGTGGGTTTAATGGTGAGTGTATTCCAGGCAGCAACTCAAATTAACGAGCAAACACTTAGTTTTCTACCAAGGCTTCTCGTGACATTATTTGTGGTAATTGGTGCTGGCCCTTTCATGATGCAGAAAATAATGGATTACTCTGAAAATCTAATTCGCAACATTCCCATTTTTATAGGTTAATTGGATGGAATTTACCGATGCACAAATAGGAGCATGGGTAGGATCTTTTCTTTGGCCGCTATTTCGTATTGCCAGTTTTTTAATGATAGTTCCTGTATTTGGCACTCAGCTTGTACCCATGAGGGTAAGGTCAGGCATGGCTTTTTTACTTGCGCTCATTGTTGCACCTCTTATCCCAGAAGTGCCTCTCGTCGAGGCATTATCAATAGATGCAATTTTAATCACGATCCAGCAAGTTTTTATTGGCTCTTTGATGGGCTTAATGTTTGTCATGCTATTACAAATATTTGTCGTAGCCGGTCAGATTACCGCCATGCAAATGGGTTTAGGCTTTGCATCAATGGTTGACCCTATCAATGGCGTCAATGTTCCAATTTTGTCTCAAATCTATTTGATATGTGTCACTCTGCTGTTTTTAGCTATGAACGGGCACTTGGTTATGATCGAAACCATTGTCGAAAGCTTCCATATTTGGCCGATATCTCAAGATATTTTGGGTGGAGTAAGTGTACAGCCTGAACAGCTATGGGAGTTCTTAATGAGAATAAACTGGTTGTTTGCCTCTGCATTATTAGTAGCACTCCCTGTGATAACGACAGTTTTAATCGTGAATATATCTTTCGGTATCGTGACGCGAGCAGCACCTCAAATGAATGTTTTCTCTCTGGGTTTTCCCATTGGTATGTTGTTTGGGCTTTTTTTGATCTGGGCAAGTATTGCTGAAATAGGTCCAATGTTTGAGCGATTTAGTGGTGAGTTATTCGAGTTTTTTCGAGAGATAAAAGGGGTTTAATTGAATGGCTGAAGATGGCGACAGCAGTCAAGATAAGTCGGAGGAACCCACGGGTAGGCGTATTGAAAAAGCGCGTGAAGATGGCCAGGTTCCCCGATCAAAAGAACTAAATACAACATTATTGTTAATGGTTGGCTCTGCTGGCTTACTTATTTTTGGTTCACAAATTGGAAAAAGCTTCGTCAGCATAATGAAAACGAGTTTTACCTTTACCCGTGAATATATATTTGATCAAAATCAAATGGGTTTGTACTTGGTCAATGCGGCCTTAGAAATATCACAAATAGTATTACCATTTCTCTTCTCCTTATTTATATCTGCAATAGTAGGCTCTGTTGCCTTGGGTGGTTGGTTATTTTCAGCTAAGTCTCTGGTACCAAAATTCAGCAAGTTAAACCCGATTAAGGGGCTTGGCAAAATGTTTGCCTTGAAATCACTTGTTGAGTTAATTAAAGCGATAGCAAAAGTGACACTGGTTATGTCTTTAGCAGTATTGATCATACGTTCTAAATTGCCGGAACTTCTTGGTTTAGGGCATGAGAGTGTGATCCCTGCCATGACACATGCAGCTCAATTGCTTGGTTGGAGCTTCTTTTTATTGTCCTGCACGATGATAATCATTGCGATGGCTGACGTGCCTTTTCAGATTTATGATCATCTAAAGCAACTAAAGATGACCAAGCAGGAAATCAAGGACGAATATAAAGACACAGAAGGTAAACCTGAGGTTAAGCAAAAGATTCGACAGTTACAGATGGAAATGGCCCAACGCCGAATGATGCAAGATGTTCCTCAAGCAGATGTCGTGATTACCAACCCGACACACTTTTCTGTTGCCTTAAGGTACGACCCAGAAAAAGATGGAGCGCCCATTCTTTTAGCAAAAGGGCACGACCATATGGCTTTAAAGATTAGAGAAATAGCCAAAGCCCATGGCATTGAACAAGTTGCTGCACCGCCATTGGCGCGTTCTATTTATCATCACGCAGAGGTTGGTCATGAGATTCCTAGCGGCTTATATTTAGCTGTTGCCCAAGTGTTGGCTTATATTTTTCAGTTGAAGCAATTCAAACGACGGGTTTCACCTCGTCCCAAAATGCCCGATTTTCCTATCCCGGACGACCTAAAAACAAATCTATAGCTTCTGGGTGTCCAAAACTAAAGCAATCTTGATATTGTTTGTGTTTTTTTGACGCCGGCTTTTATTTTTTTATCCTATCTATCAGATAAATATACTAATTTTGACTTGGGCGTAATTCTTGCTACGTTATGAGTTAATGTGAAAACTGTTATTTTAGTCATGAAAATGACGGTTTTGCGAAAATTTGAACAAACTGAAGTAGGTTTATGCAAGAATCCACCATGTTTCAGCAGATGAAGTTCTTGGCGAATGGCAACATTGCTATTCCTTTCATACTTGTTGCTATATTGGGCATGATGATACTGCCTGTTCCTGCGTTTCTTTTAGATTTGTTGTTCACCTTTAATATTGCTTTAGCCTTAGTCGTATTACTTGTCTGTCTCTACTCTTTAAAACCAGTTGAATTCGCTATCTTTCCAACCATTCTTCTCGTGGCAACTTTGTTGCGCTTAGCGTTGAACGTTGCGTCAACACGAGTTGTTTTACTTGAGGGTCATGAAGGTGGTGATGCAGCAGGTAAAGTAATTGAAGCCTTTGGTGAAGTCGTTATTGGCGGTAACTATGCGGTTGGTTTAGTGGTGTTTGCCATTCTGATGATTATTAACTTCGTCGTTGTCACAAAGGGTGCAGGCCGTGTTTCTGAAGTTAGCGCGCGCTTTACCCTGGATGCCATGCCTGGAAAACAAATGGCGATTGATGCTGATTTGAATGCCGGCTTAATTGAACAGGAAGAAGCAAAGCAACGTCGTGAAGAAATTGCGACTGAGGCAGATTTTTATGGTTCTATGGATGGTGCCAGTAAATTTGTAAGAGGTGATGCTGTTGCAGGTATGCTTATCTTGGCCATCAATATGATTGGTGGTTTGGCTATTGGCATGATGCAGCATGATCTGGAATTTGCCGATGCGATAGAGAAATATTCATTGCTCACGATTGGTGATGGCTTGGTTGCTCAAATTCCTTCTTTGTTACTTTCTACCGCTGCTGCCATCATGGTGACGCGGGTCAATTCTGCTCAAGGAATGTCGGATCAAGTTTCCACTCAGATGTTCTTGTCATCGAAAGCCTTATATATAGCTGCCGGGATTATGATCATCATGGGGATCGTGCCTGGCATGCCGCATTTTGCCTTTTTGGGTTTAGGTTTTGGCATGCTGGCAATTGCTTGGTTTGGCGATGAAAAACGCAAACAAGGTGAATCTGCCGATGGTGTAATGCCATTTTTCTCCAAAAAAGGTGGTGATAAATCGGGCTCTCAATCAGCTCAAATAATGCCTCAATCTGATAACAACAAGCTTGAAGCACAAACAACACCTCATGCAGAGACTCAACATAAAGAATTAGGGTGGGATGATGTTTTAACTGTAGATATCATTGGTCTTGAGGTTGGCTATCGTATTATTCCCTTGGTTGATAAATCTCAAGGTGGTGCTTTGTTAGGGCGTATAAAAGGTGTCAGGAAAAAGCTTTCGCAAGAATTAGGTTTTTTGATGCCTTCTGTACACATTCGAGATAACTTGGATCTGATGCCTAATGTGTATCGCATTACATTGATGGGCGTCACTATTGCAGAGGCTGAAATTCATCCAGAAAGAGAGCTTGCCATAAATCCGGGGCAGGTGTTTGGCAAAATAGAAGGGATTGCAGGTAAAGATCCTGCCTTTGGTCTGGATGCTATTTGGATTGAACCGACTCAAAAAGATTATGCCCAGACGTTAGGGTATACGGTTGTCGATGCCAGTACGGTTGTGGCAACGCACTTGAATCAAGTTCTTCAAAAACATTCTAGTGAGCTGATTGGGCATGAAGAGGTTCAGCAATGGTTGGATCAGCTTGCTAAGGTATCCCCAAAATTATCTGAGGAGTTGGTTCCTAATACGGTGTCAGTGAGCTTGCTTTTGAAAGTACTTCAAAACCTACTTTTAGAGGATGTGCCAATACGAGATATGCGTTCAATTGCGGAAGCCTTGGTGAATGTCACTACCAAGACTGGCGATCCAACTGTGCTTACCGAGCTTTGTAGGCAGGGCATGAGACGCATGATTATCCAGAATATTTGTGGTAATGAGCCAGAAATTCCTGTGATCACCTTGGAGGCAGACTTGGAACAGTTGTTGCTTAAGTCTGTACATCAGTCACAAAAAAATGGCGGAATGGATGATATGGGTATGATACTTGAACCTCGTATTGTAGAAACATTACAGCGTTCATTGAACGAATCTGCTCAGCGCCAAGAAATGTTAGGTAAGCCTGCAATCCTGCTGGTATCTGGGCCGCTTCGTCCAGTGCTGGCCAAATTTGTGCGCTTTGGTATAGAGCAGCTCAAAGTGCTGTCTTATCAGGAAATACCCAATAACAAGCAAATTACGATTGTGGCAACGGTAGGGCAGTAGCTTTCTAGTCAAAAAAATGACTAAGATAAATTCAGTCTTCGCATATATTTATAAGAATGGTCTAGGTGATCCCTATGGAAGTTAAACGCTTTTTTTCAACCACAATGCAAGATGCATTACGCATCGTAAGAGAAGAATTTGGTGCAGATGCCGTCATTCTTTCTAACTCGAAAGTTGAGGGTGGTGTCGAAATAGTTGCGGCCCTGGATTATGAAGAAGATTGGGAGCAAGAGCCTGTTGAAGTTGAAATTGCTTCACGTGGAGAGCCTAGCCCTTCTCAGATAGCGAGAATGCATGCAGAAAAGCATTTGCAGTTACAAAGGGAAATGGAACAGGCAAAAAGAAAAATAGAAGCGGTCAGAGCCAAAAAATATAAAGAGCCTAGTTCTTCAGAGCTTAACGGTGCAGGTGTAAACTCAGTTAACAGGCCTAAAGTAAATGGAACTGAAAAAACATCTCACGCTATGCTATCGACAGATATGGATGCACTGTCTGCAATGAGAGCAGAGATTTTAGAAATAAAAGATTTACTGGCGAAGCAACCGGGAAGCTCAAATAAAGATCTATTAAGCCCGCAAAAAACTTTATTAGAGCAGCAAATTGAAAAAATGTTTGAGTCTTTATGTTTATCCAAGTCAGTGAAGCAGCTTCTCACAAAAGAATTACAGTTATGGGTTAAGCGTTCAGAGCTTCTAAATGATTTAGGTGAAAATAGATTTGCAGATGCGTGGAAGCATTTAAGCCAGTTTGTTGAAAAGTCTATCCGTGTCGAACATGCTGAAATAATAGATCGTCAAGGTGTATTCGCATTAGTTGGGCCAACTGGAAGCGGCAAGACCATGACTATCGGAAAAATGGCAGCTAGGTATGTCATGGAATACGGCGCAGATAATATCGCCTTAGTCACAACGGATCGTTATCGAATTGCCGCTCATGAGCAATTAAAAGTATTTGGAAGGATTTTGAATGTTCCTGTGCATACAGTAGATGAAAGTCATTCGCTCGATATGATTTTGGATAAATTAAGCCAGAAAAAAATTGTCCTCGTTGATACTGCAGGATTAATGCATTCGGATTCGTGTTGGACAGAGCAACTTCAAGAAATAAAGTTATCTCACCATAAAATACAGTGCTATTTAACTGTCTCTGCAGTAGGTCAGTACCAAGTGATGTCTTCTATTTATCATAATTACAAGATGCTTGATTTATCAGGCGTTATTGTGACCAAGATCGATGAAGCAGTAAGTTTAGGCGAGGTGATAAGCTTTTTAATGGATACCGGACTTAAAGCTAGCTATTTTACAGACGGACAACGTGTTCCAGAAGATATTCATTTGTTTGATGCGCACTCTATGTTTGAGAGAGCGCAAACATTACTGAATACATCGGAGCGTTGGGTAACCATTCGCGCTGAAGATCAGTCTGGCTTGGGTTTTTCGCAACATGACGCTAAAGGAATAAGAGAAACTATATTATTTCATTCTGCGTAATTTCTAATAGTTCTGCTAGACTGTTTTTAAGTTTTCAAATAAACGCTACGTACAGCGTATTAATATAGATGTAACATAGGAAAATAGCCTGTATGGCGAAATCGGGTCCAGTCCAAGTCATTGCTGTAACAGGCGGTAAGGGTGGCGTTGGTAAAAGTAATGTATCCATTAACTTGTCTATTAATTTAGCTGAGATGGGCCGCCGTGTAATGCTTTTGGATGCTGACTTGGGTCTGGCAAATATTGATGTCTTATTGGGTATTACTTCAAAGCGAAATATTGCAGATGTGATTAGTGGTGAATGCACATTAAGAGATATTTTGGTTGATGGGCCTAAAGGAATTAAAGTTGTACCTGCTTCATCCGGCACTCAAAAAATGGTGTCTCTGAATCATATGGAACATGCAGGTATGATTAATGCGTTTAGTGAGTTATCTCATGATTTAGATGTGTTGGTGATTGATACAGCGGCAGGGATTTCTGAAGGCGTGGTGTCTTTTCTTCGCGCGTCTCAAGAAGTAATTGTAGTCGTATGTGATGAGCCAACGTCGATTACTGATTCCTATGCATTAATTAAATTACTTAATCGAGATTATGGTATGTATCGTTTTCGAGTGTTGGCTAATATGGTCAAAACTCAAGAAGAGGGTCGCCATTTATATTCGAAACTTTCCCATGTAACGGAAAGATTCTTGGATGTTGCATTGCAATATGTTGGTTGTATTCCTTTCGATGAAGCGGTAAAGAAAGCTGTACAGCGACAACGAGCAGTTTCTGATGTTTACCCACGTTCAAAGGCAGCCTTGGCCTACCGTGCTTTAGCGCAAAAAGCAGATAGCTGGCCTTTGCCATCTTCGCCAAAAGGACATTTAGAGTTTTTTGTTGAACGCTTAGTGCAGTCAACTTCAAACTAAATTTATCATAATAATGAACAGTCTAATTGATGTATAACGATGTTCAGCTCCAACGATCAGATGATTTAGTCCGAAACCATGCATCTTTGGTTAAACGGATTGCGCATCACTTATTAGCTCGTCTTCCTGCTAGTGTTCAAGTTGATGACTTGATTCAGGCAGGAATGATCGGCTTGCTAGAAGCATCGCGTAAATATGAAGCGAGTAAAGGCGCTTCATTTGAAACCTATGCTGGGATCCGGATTCGTGGTTCGATGATGGACGAAATTCGTAAAGGTGACTGGGTTCCTCGTTCCGTTCATCGAAATGCGAGACGAATTGCTGAAGCAATAAAAGTAATTGAAGACAAAGAAGGGCGGGACGCCCAGGATGATGAGATTGCATACGAGCTGAATATGACGCTTGATGAGTATTTCTCATGTCTAAAAGATAGTAATGGTGGGAAACTGTTTAGCTTTGAAGAACTTAATGAGCAGGGCGAGTTAAATATAGATAACTATGAATCTGACTCTGGCTCGCCAATACAAAGCGTAGTTAATGATTCATTTAAATCCTGCTTGATTAAAGAAATAGATAATCTACCTGAGCGCGAACGGCTTGTACTTTCTCTTTATTATGAAGAGGAATTGAACTTGAAAGAAATAGGTTTAGTGTTATCAGTTAGTGAGTCTCGAGTGAGTCAAATACATGCACAAGCAGCTATGAGGCTTCGCTCAAGATTGATGGAATGGTCCTGATACTATTTTAGTTTATGTTAAATATTGATATCGATTTTTAATGATATTCAGTAAGTAAA
>TARA_R110001592_G_scaffold362770_1_pt1 | contig 33180 bp, 28 predicted proteins | sample TARA_R110001592 | Tara Oceans TARA_R110001592 (sample SAMEA4398387) | marine metagenome | biome: Polar Biome; feature: [SRF] surface water layer (ENVO:00010504); material: water (ENVO:00002006), including particulate matter (ENVO:01000060) such as... | depth 5 m | reverse complement strand
GTCACGCCGGAGGTCGCGGGTTCGAGTCCCGTCCGGTCCGCCATACATTTAAAAGCCCCTATACATAGGGGCTTTTTTTTTTGGTAAAAATTATTTTTTGAATAAATTTAGTAGAAAATAGTTGGCGGTGGTAGGTTGTTGTCGGCTTTTTTTGAGGCGAGATAAGCATTGCTTTTTAACAAACCCAAGTATGAGTTTTTCGATCCCAATTTCTTTCCCGTGATGTGCTTCTTTGGATGTGTATAATCCTTTAATATCCTTGCTTGGCACGTACTTTATGTTCAGGCTATGGTTTTACGGATCATTTTTTGTATTCACGGATTATTGTTTGTCTTCACGATGATCCACATAACACTAGGGCACACCAACTATGGCACATTTCAAACGAATTGCTCTTGTTGCCAATATAGAACTCCCAGAAATTGTTGATTCCCTAAACAGGCTGTCCTGTTTTCTAGAGCAGAGAGGCTATGAGGTATTATTAGAGTCAAAAACGGCTGAGTTGATAGGTAGTACCTCATTACCGATATTTAATTGCGAGGATAAGGATCTGCAATTGGACCTCGTGATTGTGGTGGGTGGTGATGGCAGTATGTTAAGTGCTGGGCGAAGCATGTCAGAACACAATGCACCGCTAGTGGGTGTCAACAGGGGTCGTCTAGGTTTTCTTACCGATATTTTGCCAGATGAGATGGAAGAGCAGTTAAGCCGAGTTTTGGCGGGTGACTATATTGTCTCCAATCGTTTTTTACTTGAGGTGGATCTTTTTCGCAACGGAAAAAAAATCAGTTCTGGCGAGGCACTCAATGATGTTGTGTTACATCCAGGAAAATCTGTTCGGATGATGGAGTTTGAACTGTATATCGATGGCCAGCTTGTTTACACACAGCGCTCTGATGGGTTGATTGTTTCGACGCCGACTGGCTCCACAGCGTACGCCCTTTCTGGTGGCGGGCCCATAATGCACCCCAACCTTGATGCTATTGTATTGGTGCCGATGAATCCACATACCCTGTCTAGTCGTCCGATTGTGGTAGGCGGGAATAGCAATATTGAAATTCGTGTCGGCTCACGAAATGAACTCGATCCAATGGTGACCTGTGATGGCCAGAATGACCTTCAACCTGAGCCGGGAGATATCGTTCGTATCCATAAAAAGGCGAAACCATTGCAATTGATTCACCAGGTAGAACACAATTTTTATGAAACTTGCCGTACTAAGCTGGGCTGGGGTGGTCGGTTAGATTCCAGTAACCGTAATCGTTGAGACTGGGTGCTGTTAGCTAATGACTGATCACTTATCGCAGTGGACCCTAGTGGCAGAGATTTCGCACGTATTCGATCTCAATATTCTATTGGCTGAACTTGATGCGCGACAAATATCCTATCGGGTAAATCGTGTAGAACGTTGCTGTGAGCTATGGGTCGAACATGCAGAGCAGATTTCCAAAGTTTTGGCACTATTGGAAGCCATTAATTCACGCCAGAAGAAAGGAGGCCATCAACTGAGCGGGCAGAGTTTTCAGCAACAATTACGAAATATGCCGGTGGTAGTGATGCTGCTATTACTGAGTATTATGGGTACCGCCATTATGGAGTGGGGGTTTCCTTTGGTTCATTGGTTTACTTTTCAAGATTTTACTATTGTTGGTAATAATCCTATTTTTGATACAGCGTCAAATGCCATGAAAAATGGTGAGTACTGGCGTTTGGTGACACCCATTTTTTTGCATTTTGGCCATTTTCATCTGGTTTTCAATGTCTTGCTTTTGTGGGTGTTGGGCCAAAAAATCGAGTTTCTTTCTGGTAGTCTCAATATAACCGTGTCAGTGATATTGATAGCGATTATTTCAAACTTGGGTCAATACATATGGAGCGGGCCTGCACTGTTTGGTGGCATGTCTGGCGTGGTCTATGGGCTGCTTGGTTATGTATGGATTCGTCATAAATTATCACCTAATCCTATTCTAGAAATTCCCAAAGGGCTTATAGGCTTTATGCTGTTTTGGTTGTTCTTGGGGATGAGCGGGGTCATTAATGTGTTTATGGCGGGTAGTATTGCTAATGCCGCCCATGCTGCGGGGTTAATCGCCGGTATGGCCCTTGGCGGTTGGGCTGGTCGGAGTGAACTCAGAAGTCGACAGCAGTGATATAATCACCATCGGAATTATTAAGGTCGTTATAAGGTCGTTATCAAAGATAATCTATCAAGGCGCGTTATGGATTTTCAGCAACTCATCGAATCAATTACCCCCGAAATTTACAACAACCTAAAGACCGCTGTTGAAGTGGGTAAGTGGCCTGATGGTTCACGCCTAACCCCAGAACAGCGTGAACATAGTATACAGGCTGTAATTGCCTATGATGTGCGTCATAAAGCCGAAGAAGAAAGGGTGGGTTATATTGCCCCCAAAGTATCAAAAGATCCCTGTAGCAGTAAGGAGAAGGACGGCAATAGCTCTCCAGACGCGGAACAACCGATTAAGTGGCAGGATAATCTGTGACTTCATATGAAGGACACCTGCGCAAAATGCAGGTGTCATTGCCGAAAGAACAGAATAAAGAGACAGGAGCAGTCGTTGGCTCCGTTGAGTATCATTTGTCCGTTGATGATCAACGGGTTCCTCTAAACAACTATTTGGGTAAAGTGATTCGTCTCCAGCATACGGGGACGATACATTGTGTTCATTGCGGCCGCCGCAGTAATAAGAGCTTTAATCAGGGTTATTGTTACCCCTGTGTCATCAAGTTAGCTCAATGCGACATTTGTATCGTTAGCCCAGAGAAATGTCACTATGACCAAGGCACTTGTAGAGAGCCAGAGTGGGGTGAGCAACATTGTATGGTCGATCATATTGTTTATTTGGCCAACTCCTCCGGAATCAAAGTTGGTATTACCAGAGAAACTCAACTCCCCACACGTTGGATAGACCAAGGTGCTGTTCAGGCATTGCCCATTTTTAGGGTTAAAACGCGTCGGCAATCCGGCTTGGTTGAAGATCTGCTTCGACAGCATGTAGCGGATAAAACCAATTGGCGTACTATGCTGAAGGGAGAGATACTACCCGCTGATTTACCCGCTATGCGCGATACCCTCTATGAACGCTGTGACAAGGGATTAGTTGAACTCGAAGAACGATTTGGGTTGCAAGCGTTTCAGCGGATTGAAAATGTAGCGCCAGTCAATATTGAATACCCCGTGCTGGAATATCCATCCAAGGTAACCAGCCATAATATGGATAAGACCCCTCTGGTAGAAGGCACATTGATGGGGATTAAGGGGCAATACTTAATACTCGATAGCGGTGTTATCAATATTCGAAAATATACAGCCTACCATGTGGAAGTTTTGTTGTAGGTTTAATTGTTAATGAGCAGTTTTTTCTAGTGTTCTTCTACAAAAAATAATTTCTAAGGTAAGCCTCCTATGGCCATGAAAGATCCCCAGCTGGGTACTATATATTTAAGTGAATACGAAGCGCCTCGTTTTTTGATCGATAAAACGGTGCTTTGTATTGATGTTAGAGAAGACGATGCCAAAGTTCTGGCAACGCTCAGCATGAGGAGGAACCCTGAAAGCAAATACAGGGGAAAGGACCTGGATCTATCGGGTCAGGAACTAGCACTTCAGTCTGTTTCCATTGACGGTCATCAGCTGTCTGCTGATGAGTACACCGTAACTTCCGAAAATTTGATTATTCATCAGGTTCCAGATCAATTTGAGCTGGTCTCAGAAGTCATTATCCGGCCCAAGGACAACACCTCTCTGGAAGGGTTGTTTAAGTCCCGCACGATGTACTGCACCCAGTGTGAAGCGGAGGGTTTTAGGCGGATTACCTATTATCTGGATCGTCCTGATGTTATGTCAGAATTCACCACGACGATTATTGCCAATAAGACAACTTGCCCGGTATTACTGTCCAACGGTAATTTGATGGATTCTGGTGATATGGGTGATGAGCGTCATTGGACCACCTGGCACGACCCTTTCCGTAAGCCTGCATATCTGTTTGCTATGGTAGCCGGCGATTTGTCGGTGGTAGAGGATAGCTTTACTACGTGTTCCGGGCGAAATGTTGATATTCGATTGTATGTTGAACCCAAGGATATTGAAAAGTGTGATCATGCTGTTCAGTCATTAAAACATGCCATGACATGGGATGAAGAAGTCTATGGCCGTGAGTACGATTTGGATCTGTATATGATAGTCGCGGTCGATGATTTCAATATGGGAGCAATGGAAAACAAGGGGCTTAATATTTTTAACACCTCTTGTGTTTTGGCTCATCCTGAGACGACGACAGATGCTGGTTTTCAACGAGTTGAAGGGGTCGTTGCCCACGAGTATTTCCATAATTGGTCAGGTAATAGAGTGACCTGCCGCGATTGGTTTCAATTGAGTTTAAAGGAAGGTTTTACGGTATTCCGTGATGCTGAGTTTTCGGCAGATATGGGTTCTAGAACAGTCAAGCGTGTAGAAGATGTCAATCTGCTGAGAACCGTACAGTTTGCCGAAGATGCTGGCCCAACGGCACATCCCGTGCAGCCGTCTTCCTATATGGAAATTTCCAATTTTTATACGGTAACCATATATGAAAAAGGTGCCGAAGTTGTCAGGATGATTCACACCTTGTTGGGCGCTGAATTATTTCGCCAAGGTTCAGATCTGTACTTTTCTAGGCACGATGGTCAAGCCGTAACCATTGAAGATTTTGTCGCGGCAATGGCCGAAGTTAGTGGCCGGGATTTCTCTCAGTTTATGACGTGGTATCGGCAGCCGGGTACTCCAAAATTATCGGTTCGTAGTGAATATGATCAACAGGCACAGCAATATACGCTTCATTTTAAACAGCACTGTTTACCCACAAAAACAGACGAGACAGAAGGGCAGCCTCAAACGACAAATCCCTACCATATTCCAGTTAAATTGGGATTGGTGGGTGAGCATGGCAGCTTACTTTTATCCTCAACGGGTGAGATATCTCAGATTGTAGAAATTACCGAGCCAGAGCAAACCGTTGTCTTTAATGATATAGCGGAATGCCCGGTTCCTTCTTTGCTACAGGGTTTTTCTGCGCCGGTTAGATTGGACTACTCGTATAGCCTGGAAGATCTCGGAGCTCTCATGTCCCGAGATAGTGACGGTTTTAACCGTTGGAATGCCGCTCAACAATTGGCCATCCAGTTGATGAAGCCGCTGATGGCAGATTTTCGTTCCGGTCAGGCTCTGGTACTTGATTCGCACTTAAAAAATGCTTTCTCTAAAGTCCTGAGTGAACCTGCAGATGATCGTGCGATGCAGGCGCTGGTTTTGACATTACCGTCAGAGCTTTTAATGGCTGAACTGTCAGAGGAAATTGATGTAGAAGCGATTCACGTGGTCCGTCAGTTCCTCTGTCATGAGTTAGGTTCCACCTTGGCAGAACAATGGCAGGCTATTTATCAGAAAAATATATCCAGAGACGGCTATATTCATAACGCTACCGAAGTGGCTCAGCGTAGTTTGAAAAACCTGGCACTTCGTTATCTGGCCAATGGGGGGGTGGAGACATCCCTGCAAATGCTTCAGTCGCAGTTAACGACGTCGGATAATATGACAGATCGCCTTTCGGCATTGACGACGTTGGTTAATGATTCGAGGCCTGAAGCTGTTGAGATTGCAAATGCTTCGTTACAGCAGTTTTTCCAGGACTGGCACCATGAGCCACTGGTACTAAACCAATGGTTTCAGATCCAGGCAGCCTGCTCATTGCCGGGCGGGTTGCAACGCGTTGAAGCATTGATGTCTCATCCAGCGTTTGATATCCAGAACCCTAACAAAGTGCGCTCGGTGATTGGTGTTTTTTGTAACAGTAATCCGGTTAATTTTCATTGTGAAAATGGTGCCGGTTATGAGTTTCTTGCAGATCAGATTCTTATTTTGGATAAGCTTAACCCACAAATTGCCGCTAGATTGTTGACGCCCTTTACAAGATGGCGTCGTTTTGCTGAAACGCCTCAAAAAATGATGAAGACGCAATTGACCAGAATTATCTCGGCCTCTAAATTGTCCAGAGACACCTATGAAATAGCGTCTAAAAGCCTTTGATATGAGCGCTTATAGTTGAGATAGTCATGAATGTTGTGGCTATATTTTTATGGGTGAAATGTGGTCATATAATTCCACAAACTTTAAGGTCAGTGGGTGACTGGGCGCCATGTGGATGAGTGGCTTACATGATTGGTGAGACTCACGCATTTTAATAGAGCTGTTGAGAAAAACGGGGATAACCGGATGACCTTCTGCCTTGAGTTCTTCAATAATCTGTGTGGGTAAATTGGCTCGAGCCTGAAACTGGTTAACAACAATACCCTCAACGGAGAGATTTTCATTGTGATCCTCTCTGATTTCAGCAACGACACCCAAGATGTTATAAAGCGCCTGGCGTGAAAAAGCATCACAGTCAAAAGGGATAAGTACGCTGTCCGCTGCGACCAACGCGGACATGGTATAAAAATTAAAAGCGGGTGCGGTGTCTATAAATACTTGGTCGAATTCGCTCTCCAGTTTATTTAATAAATCTCGTAATTTATAAACCTTGTGGCGAGATTCCAATTTTTGCTCAATGGCTTCTAATTCTGCATTTGCCGCAATTATTGAGAGGTTTTCAAAGGGCGTCTCTGTAACGAATTCCTGCGGTTTTTTTGGGGTAAGATTGAACGATAGTGTCTGAGAAAAATAACCCGCCATGGTTTCTTTGGGTTGAATGTCTTCGCCTAACAAGTAGCGGCTGGAGTTAGCTTGAGGGTCTAGGTCAAGAACAAGGGTTTTTTGGCCTTTTTTGGCGCTAATGGCTGCAAGATTACATGTAATGCTGGATTTTCCAACGCCACCTTTTTGATTAAAAACAACTCGACGCATGTTCCTATTCCCTTGGGCTTTACCCATTAGAGTAGATAGTTTTTACTTTTAAAATAAAGAATTTTTTGATTGAAATGTGTTTCTTATTCTATGAGAAACACTAAAGACTTACTAGCATTTGTGCACTCCTGCTAGGGTTGTCTATGGCTTATTTGTTGCTTAACTACAGGCCTTAATCAGCTTTTTCCATAAAGGGATTTAAGGTGATTTTTTTTATCAGGTCCATCTGTTTTCGATTGCTTCCGTACAGCTTTGATTTCTTCAAACAAAACACTAAGGTCCACAGTTTCACGAACTTCTGAGCGATATAAGTCTTGATCTAAGGTCTTTAGCTGGGATTTGAGAGAGGGGCTGTTCGCCAGTTGTGCTACTTCATCCAGAGTACATAGAGGACGCTGCCAAAAAATACGACTCCAGTTGATGAGGGCTTCACGGAAGCCAGTCGGATTGTTCTGACGGACTAGTTGTTTAAGTTGCTTGAATGATTCAGCTTCTTTTTGCTCTGTAGTGTCTGGGTCTGATATTGAGCCCGGTCGAGGCTGTTGAGACTGAGCCTTTCGCCATAACACTAAAAAGATGATGGCGAGAGATAATAAAATCAGGTTGCAGATACCTAACAACCAAAATAGAAAATTGGATGGTTTTTCCACAACAGAGGGGGTGATGGATTCTGTTGTGACTGGTTTGTTTGCAGCAGTGGTTGATGTTGTAGGCGCAGGGGTGTTGGCAGCGGGTTTGACTGTCAATGTTGAACCTTTCAGTGTGGTTGCCTTCACTTGGTTTGTTGCGGTATCCCACCATTTCAGCGTGATATCTGGAAGACTGATCTTGCCACCCTTAGAGGGTACGATGGCAACAGATTCTATTCGTGTTCCAGTGACGCCATTGCTAGTGACATCATCTTTAAGCTGGGGTTGATCTGGATACACTTTAAAATCATCCCCCGTATGGACAGCCAATGGTGGGAGCTGTGCCGAGGTTAGCCCTTGTGCATCGATGTAAACCGTTCGGGTGATGGGTTCTCCTGCGACTAATTCATCCAGTGGACGGCTCCAGCGTTCACTGAGTGTAATCCCTTTGCTTGGCAACCATTCGTCTGAACCATAGCTCGCTGGTCTTGGGTTTACCGTGATTTTTTGTTCTTCCGAGTAAAGATAAATTCGTTTTCCTCCTCGAGAAAAGAAAGAGTTTGAATAGGGGTCTCTTCTTTCGGGAATGATGGCGGCAAAACGAAGTGCCGGGATGGTGAGTTCACCGCTTGTATTAGGGAATATCGCATAGGTCAATTCAATCACAAGGTGATTGATACCGTTTATTTGTTTCTGAAATTGGTTTTCAGCCACTTTTGTGACAGCGGCATCTTCCACCAGTAGCTCTTCACTGGAAATACCCTGTAACCCTGTAGACGTGAGAATTCGCAAGGTTAGTAATAGTTGTTCCTGGACATATACCGAGTTTTTCTCCACTTCTGTTTCAACAAAGATCGGCTGATTTTTAGTGTTGGCTATGGGGCGGTCCGCCACTTCGATTTGAATGACATCACTGCTGACACCTTTGAAATCAAGTGCGGGGATAAGTAATTGCCCTGTTTTTTTGGGTAATAACTGTAGGCGCCATTCGGTGAAAGAGACGGAAGTACCATTGATAAAGGAAAATTGGTTTTGTTGGTTTTTGGAGAGGACTTCAAAATCCCGTTCAAGAGGTGAAAAATCTGGGTCACTGCTGGTTTGGCTGTCGTATTTAACCCGGAGTTCTAGGGTTTCTCCCGATCCCAACTGATTGCGATCAACTGAGGACGTCAAGGTTGCTGCGAACGCCGGAGCACTGGCTATCCAAAGCAGGATGGCCAGAATGATAATCTGTGGTGATAAGCAAGACCGTAGTGGCGATAACGGCCCCGACAGAAATAAATATTTCGGCATAAACATGGCTCGTGTTGAGATGTTATGGGTGTTCATATATGACTACCATCGCTCTTCATTTTGACCGGAGGGCTGATTAATACCCCGTCGGCGTTCATAGGTGCGTTTTTTTGATTCATAACGGAATTTTTCTCGCAATAATCCGCCGGGATCATCGGGGATACGGCGTAGCCATTGTTCCATGGCTTGTTTTTCTTCCTCTGACAGTTCTTTTGCTGGGGCGCTGGGCTGGCCGGAAGTTTCACCTTCTTTGTCAGAGGTCTCGTCGGGTTCAGGTTGCTCTTTACCGTGAGCCTGTTGTGGCTCGGTGGGGGGGGGAGGCTCGTTTTTGGCATCAGTTTGATTGCCTTTGGATGCTTCATCACTGGCAGGTTGGTTTGACTGGCTATCCTTTGAATCATCTTGCTCAGAAGGCTTATTTTGGTTTGAAGAGCTTTGATCTGAGGGACTTTGATCTGAAGGGCTTTGATCTGAAGGGCTTTGATCTGAAGGGCTTTGAGAAGAATCATTTTCGGAGTCTTCGCCATTTTGTTGATTCTTTTGCTGCGGATCGCCGCTTTGTTGATCTTGTTTGTCCGATGATTGGTTTTCTTGTTGTTTCGACTCATCATTATTTTGTTGCTGTTGCTGTTGCTGTTGCTGTTCTAGGAGTTTTTCTACCAACTCCTTGTTGAATTGAGCATCTTCATCGTCTGGATTCAATGACAAAGCTTGATCGTAGCTTTTTATGGCGTCTTCCAGTTGCCCACTTTTTGCCAGAGCATTGCCATGATTGTAGTGGCTAGTCGTGTGTTCTTTGAGGTTGTCAGCCGCGTAAAGCTCATTGGCTGTTTCAAAGTCACCATTGCGGTATGCTGCCGCGGCTTTCCAGTTAGGGTCTTTAAACTGTTGTTGGGCTGTTTCTACATCACCTTGTTCCATGGCTTTTGCCGCTTGTTGGTTTTTGGTAGACCAAAGATCCTCCCAGCCAAAGGCATGGGCAGTTTGGGGCACAGAAAGCATTGATGCTGAAAACAATGAGATTGAGAACATGGGCGCAATAAGCACTGACGCCAGCAAGCCTCGCCGAAACGCTAATAATAAAATCAATAGCAGGGGAAGAACCAGCCAATAGCCTTGGTCACTCCAGCTATCAAAGGTGCGCTCAAGTTGCTTGTTGGGAGAATTTGTTTGAGCATTGAACTGCTCGGCAAGGTAGTGAATGTCGTTGTCGTCAGCGGTGAGTGAAGAAAAACGACCACCATTCAGATTGGCCAGTTTCTTTAAGCTGTTTATATCTAGACGCGGAACGACAATATTGCCGCTTTTGTCTTTGGCAAAACCCCCGTTACCCAATGGAATCGGTGCACCTTCTTTGGTACCGATGCCTAATACCGACAGTCGAAAACCTCCAAGGTCTTGAATAGTTTCATTGATGGTCTCCTGTGCCGAGGGAGAAACACCGTCGGTTACTAAGAGAAAGTTGCCTTCAGTTAATCCGGCATTAAATACCAATTCGATGGCGTGCTGTATTGCCGCTTCTGTATTGCTGCCATGACTGGGCATGATGTTTGGGTCCAGTGCCGGAACCAGCGCAGCCACAGTGTCAGCATCATCCGTCAGGGGGCTGACGATAAAGGAGTCGCCCGCGTAGGCAACCAATGCAGTGGTGCCTTCTTGGCGCTGTTGTAGTAAATCGATCAGCTTTAATCGTGCGCGGGTGAGTCGATTGGGCTTTAGGTCCTGCGCTAGCATGGAGGGAGATAAATCAAATACGACTACTAGCGCATTTTCCTGTTTATGAACAGGTAACGGTGTGCGTTCCCATGTTGGGCCAGACATAGCGAGGGTGGCTAAAATCCAGCCGATGATGGCGATAAGAGGAAGGCCTCGACGTTGTTTTACGGGTACACAGTCCAACAATAGTGGGAGTAGTTCGGGGGATATAACATTATCCCAACTGCCCGCTTGCTTCTGGCGATGGTGAAGCCACCAGCAAGCAATGAGTGCTGGGAATAAGGCAAATAACCACTCAGGTCGTAGAAAATGGAATTCCGTGAAGGTTGATAAGCTATTGATTAATGAGTCCATTAAGATTCACCCCGGGAATTTGCCATGGGAACCAATAGCAGACTACAGATCAATGCAAAACCTAAAGGCCAATAGAATAGTGCTTTAGTGGGGCGAAGAGTTTCTGCCTCCTGTTCTACCGGTTCCAGTTTGTCCAGTTGTTGATAAATAGCACCGAGCTCTTCCGGGTTTCTGGCTCGGAAATATTGTCCTGATGTTTTATCGGCAATTGCAGTTAGTGTTGTTTCATCAAGGTCACGCGAGGGGTTCACGTGTTTCGATCCAAAGAAACTCCGCTGTATCATGACTTCAGCACCAATACCGATGGTGTAGATAGTGATACCTTCACTGGCAGCAATATCGGCGGCTTCTAGGGGCTGAACTTCACCTGCGGAATTTGCGCCATCTGTTAGCAGAACAAGTACTCGATGGTTTTCTGGTCGCTGCTTCAAGCGTTTAACAGCTAACCCAATCGCATCACCAATGGCTGTTTTATCACCGGCAAAACCGATTTGTGCTTCCCCTAACAGGGTGTTCATCGTGCGCCGATCAAAGGTCAGTGGTGTTTGTAAGTAAGGTCGGGTGCCAAACAAAATCAATCCCAGTCGGTCGCCTTGGCGGCGTTCTACAAACTCTGTGACCACATGCTTAACGGCCGTCAGTCTATCGACAGATTCCCCCGAGATGGACATGTCGGTTTGTTCCATGCTGCCGGAAATATCCACCGCCAATAAAATATCCCTGCCACTACTGGGCAAGGCGACGGGGTCGCCTATCCATGTGGGCCGTGTGGCCGCCACTAGAGTGGCTACCCAGGCTAGAGTCAATAGCGTCATGACGAACATATGCCAGCGGCCATTTAGGGTGGATGAGGTTGTGTGCGCGGCCAATTCAGAATAGACCGGGGATTTAAGGGCTGGGACAGCGACTTCCGTTTTGCTACGCCACAGACGATAAAACAGTGGCAGGGGGAGTAATAGCATGATCCATGGCCATTCAAACGATAGCATGTGGGCCTCCCGCTTCATTTTTTGAGCGAGGTTTTTTGTGTCTCTGCTTGTCAATACTGTGTTTTTTAATCCACTGTTCGGCAGCGTCACTCAGTTGTAGTAGGAGCGAGTTCGGAATTTCCGGGTTGGCTTGGTAGGGCAGTCTGCCTAATTGCTCTCGTAGGGATTGATCGAAAACTGTGCGATTACAGCATTGATTAAGACGCTCCAGCAGGGCGGGGGTCAGGTCTGATTCTAGTGCCAGCTGCGGGTAGGCTGTTCTTGCTACGCGCCGTAGCAAGCCCAGAATATTCTGGCATTGTTTAAGATTATCATTTGGTGAATTGATGGGTATCAGCGTCAGGAGTCGATGTGCTTCTTTGCGGTAACAGTTCTTTGCTCGGTATTTTATCAGCCAGCGGATACTGAAAAAAAGTACCCCCAGGATAAGTGCGGCCAGTAGCCACCAGCCCGGCGCTAAAGGCCACCATGATATGGGTTCAGGTAAATGGATATCCCGTAATTGAGCCAGAGGGTCTTGTGTGTTCATCGGCGTCGCCCCGGTTTTTTACGGCCAAAGACTTGTTGTAACAGAGACAAAATTGGCGAGGCTGTCTCGAATGAGAGGCAGCCCATCCGTAGCTGGCCGCAAAGGCGTTTTATTCGTGCCTGACGATCTTTGAATTGCTGTTCAAATTGTTGGCGGAGTTCTGTGTTGCGTGTATTTAAATTAAATCGTTTGTCGCCATGGGTAACTTGGTAGCTGCCTGGGGGCGGGAGCTGGGTTTCCAGTGCATCATGAATGTGGCAAAAGTTAATGTCACAGTGTCGGGTCAGTTCAAAAAGGTGTTGTTCACATTCTTGGTCCAAATCGTGAAAGTCACTGATTAGAAATAGAGTTGAGCCGGGTAGGGCTACCCGCCGAGTGTGTTCCATAATTTTAGCCAAAGTGTAATGACTCGTTTGTATATGGAGCAGTTGTTCGCTGGCATCCCTCAGGGTATGAATCATCTGTAACACGCTGTGGTGGCTGCGACGAGCCTTGATATCTGTTTGGTGTTCTGGTCCAAAAATCAATCCGCCGACTCTGTCATTGGCATTAAGCCCCGCCCAGGCCAAAGCTGCAGCCACCTTGCAGGCGGTGACGGATTTAAGCTCTCTTGAGCCGAAGAACATATTAGGTCTGAGGTCGGTGACGATGAGAACGGGGCGCTCTCGTTCCTCGCTGAACAGTTTTGTATGGGGTGTTGTGGTTCGAGCGGTGACACGCCAATCAATGGTGCGAATATCGTCGCCGGGTTGATATTGGCGAACCTCTTCAAAGTCCATTCCCCGCCCACGGAATCGAGACTGGTGGTTGCCCATCAGAGGATTTTTTGCCATAAGCCTCGGGAAAAACTTGAGGTCTTTGGCGCCGAAACGAAGTTTGACCAGCGTCGGAATATCCGCAATGGCGGGATTATCGGTATCGCTATTGTTCATCAATTAAAACAGTTGCTCATCATTAAAACGACGCCTGATGGGTTAGGCAGAGGGTACAGTGCTGATTAAGGTATCGATTACCTTATCAGTAGTTATGCCATTGGCTTCGGCCTCAAAACTGAGAATCAATCGATGTCTTAACACGTCGTGGGCAACGGCTCTAATATCATCGGGGGACACGTAATCTCGATCATTTAACCAGGCATGAGCTCTCGCACAGCGGTCCAGGGAAATGGTTGCTCGAGGACTGGCGCCGTAATCGAGCCAAGTGCCAAGCTGGTCGCCGTACTGTGCAGGATTTCTTGTGGCGAGAATCAATTGCACGATGTATTCCTCAACAGGCTCTGCCATATGTACGGATAGTACTTCTTTTCGTGCTTCCATTAATGTCGCTTCTGATACCTCTTCTATCTGTTCTACTGGCGTGTGCATGGCTTCGTTGCGGGCCAGTCTAAGAATGTCTCGTTCAGCATCTGCTGCAGGGTAACCAACATTAACGTGCATCAAGAACCGGTCCATCTGTGCTTCAGGTAGGGGGTAGGTACCTTCCTGTTCAATGGGGTTTTGAGTTGCCATCACCAAAAACAACTGGGGCAATGGGTAGGTGTTTTGGCCAACACTTATTTGCCTTTCTGCCATGGCTTCCAGAAGTGCAGATTGAACCTTGGCTGGAGCCCTGTTGATTTCATCAGCGAGAACGAGATTGTGAAAGATAGGCCCAGGCTGGAATTTAAAACTGCCATCTTCGGGACGGTAAATGTCACTGCCCGTGATATCTGCCGGTAATAAATCTGGTGTAAATTGAATCCTGTGAAAGTCGCCACTGACACCATCAGCTAGCGTTTTAATGGCTTTGGTTTTTGCCAGGCCCGGTGCCCCTTCAACTAATAGGTGGCCATCCGCTAAAAGTGCAATGATTAAGCGGTCAATCAAATGGGGTTGGCCAACAATTTGGCTGTTGAGAAAAGTTTGTAAGTGGTTAATTTTTTGTTGATTACTCATACGATAAAGCGTGTCTCGGCTGGTCAGGAATTTATGGTGATAAAACTAGTCAATAAGGGTGTTGCCACTCGGTTTTCTTTCGGTACGAATAAGTGCAGTATGTCGATAATGGTGCCGAATTGTACGGTCTTATTATGATTAACCCAAGGGGTTTTCCTACACGAAAGTAATCTAGACTGTAGGAAATGTATGAAGTTCAGTTATCTGCAGGTATGGCGCATACTAGTTAAACGTATCATTAAACAACCTATATCAATGAGGCATTATGGAAGCCATAGTTGGAGATGAGTTTTTCGTAGATCTCGAAAAACAGATAAACGATCAATATCCTGTGCCACTTGCTGCGCAACTGTTTACATTTTCTTGCCAAGTGTTCGACTTGCATGCTCTCGAAGAGTTGGGAGATCTGCCTGCAGAAAAGATTTTGTGGTTTATTCGTGACTTTCTTGTTTTTGCTAAAAAAGTAGACTTAAACCGCCCAAAGGTTCGGGTCTACTATCCTGAGCATGATGATTGTGCCGGGTGTACAGAAATTTTTATTATCCAGCGAGACATGCCTTTTATGGTTGATTCTGTTTGTATAGAACTCAATCGACGCGGGTTAAATATACAAATAATAAAAAGCACGATTTTGAATGTCAGCCGCGATGACGATGGTACGTTGGTGAGTGCGTTTGCTGATAAAGAGGATCCACTTAGTTGCAAAGAGGCCTTGATTTTTATCCGTGTTGATTTTCACGGTTCGAACGAGGAGCAGCAAGAATTAGAAAAAAATATTGTGGAGGTTTTGTGCGACGTTGAGGCGGTGACCGACGATTTCCTCCCTATGTCTCACCGGTTGGATGAGTCTATTGATGAAGTAAAAGCCAACGCTATGGGTCTCCCATTGGGTGAGGTGGAAGAGTTGGTAGGTTTTCTTGAGTGGCTGCGAGTAGATGCTTTTATTCTTCTAGGTTGTACAGAATATAAACTTGTAGAAAGTGATCATGCTTTAAAACTTGAACTTTCCCCAGAAAGGCAACTGGGTATTTTTGCTCGCCATCCCATCGATATGTCAGAAACGGCCATAAACGATTTGAGTGCGGGGCTTCATAAATTTCATGAAAGTAGCTTGCCTGTGGCTTTTACCAAGTCGTCATTGAGGTCCAGTGTCCATCGCCAAGCCTACTCTGATTATATTGTACTGAAGCGTTATAACTCTCTTGGCGCAGTGGTTGGTGAGTCCCTATTCATGGGGTTGTATACCTCACGGGTTTACACCATGAGCCCTTTCCAAATGCCACTGATACGCCAGCGCGTTCAGCAGGTATTAAACAGGGTGGGATTTCCTAAGGGAAGCCATGATTACAAGGCCATGTGTCAGCTTATTGAGATTCACCCTAGAGAAGAGTTATTTAATTCATCATCAGAAGAACTCTACCAGGCGCTCATGGCCATATGGCGAATCAATGAGCGAAGAATTGTTCGGTTCTTTATGCGTGTCGATCCTTTTGAGCAGTTTGTTAACTGCTTGGTTTATATGCCGAGGGATATTTATAAAACTTCTATTCGTGAACGGATTGAAGCCTTGCTCAAGCAGGAGCTTGATGCCAGCGAGTGTGAATTTATCACCTATTTTTCTGAATCTATTCTGGCGCGTACTCAGTATGTGTTGCGGATTAATTCCAACCAATATCTTAAGGTAGACCAGAAGGTATTAGGACAAAAGATTTTGGAGTTAACCCGGGACTGGAATGATGACCTAACAGATGCTGCTGTTGCCCAGTGGGGCGATAAACAGGGTTGGCAGATGTTAAAACGCTATGGGCGAGCTTTTCCCGCCAGCTACCAAGACCACTTTGGTCACTCTGTGGCCATTGAAGATATTAAGTTGTTCCACCCTTTGGTCAACGAAAAAGAAATTGCGGTGAGCTTTTATCAGCAAACTAATGATGACCACAATGTGATGCATTTCCGGGTGTTTCATATCAATAGTCAATTGGTGTTATCCGGTTTGGTTCCTATGTTGGAGAATTTAGGATTCAGAGTGTTGGGTGAACATCCTTATCGGATTAGGCCATTAGAAAGCGACGATGTCTGGTTGCATGATTTTAGTTTGCAGTTTGGCCTGGATGTGGATGTAGATGTTTCAGTAGTGCGTGCCGCCTTTCATGAAGCATTTGATGCTGTGTGGTCTGGTGATACTGAAAGCGATAGCTTTAATCGTTTGGTGGTGGGTGCTCGCCTAAACTGGCGCACGGTAGCATTACTCCGCCTCTATGCCCGCTATATGAAACAACTGGGTAGCAATTTTAGCCAGGAGTTTTTGGCAACTACTTTGGCCTCAAACCTGGAAATTACTCGTAATCTGGTAGCGTTATTTCATTGTTTTCTGGACCCAAAAGTTGCGGATCAAAACCGACAGGAATATGGCCGCGCAGATAAACTTAACCAGAAAATAATAGGGGCTTTGGATCAGGTTGCTAATCTGAATGAAGATAAAGTATTACGCAGTTATTTACAGTTGATTAATGCCACGAAAAGAACGAATTTTTTTCAGCTGGACGCTAACGGTGAGCACAAGTCTTGCCTGTCAGTCAAAATCGCAACCCAGGAGCTGGATGATGCCCCTAAACCTAAACCACTCTATGAAATATTTGTGTATTCGCCGCGTATGGAGGGAGTCCATTTGCGGTTGGGAAAAGTGGCGCGAGGGGGCTTGCGGTGGTCGGATCGACTAGAGGATTACCGTACTGAAGTATTGGGGCTTGTTAAAGCTCAGCAAGTTAAAAACGCAGTGATTGTGCCCACGGGGGCAAAGGGTGGTTTTGTCTCCAAGCGGGTAGATCGAAAGGCCACAAGAGAAGAAGTTTTACAAGAAGGCTTTGCCTGTTATCAACAATTTATTACCGGGTTACTGGATATTACCGACAATATTGTCGATGACAAAATCGTGGCTCCAGTGGGTGTTGTTCGTCGGGATGATGACGATCCCTATTTGGTGGTAGCCGCAGATAAGGGCACAGCTACGTTTTCAGATTTTGCCAATAAAATTTCTGATGCCCATAACTTTTGGCTGGGTGATGCCTTTGCTTCTGGCGGCAGTCATGGTTATGACCATAAAAAAATGGGCATAACGGCAAGAGGGGCTTGGGTTTCCGTCCAACGTCATTTTTGTGAACAGGGGCTTAATACCCAGACAGATGATATTACCGTTGTTGGTATCGGTGATATGGCTGGTGATGTTTTTGGTAACGGCATGTTGATGTCAGAACATATAAAGTTGGTGGCGGCATTCAATCATCAGCATATTTTTATCGATCCAACGCCAGATCCAGCTGCCAGTTTTGTTGAAAGGAAACGATTATTTGAGTTGCCTCGATCAACCTGGGAAGACTATGACCCATCGTTGATATCTGAAGGTGGTGGTGTCTATTTGCGCAGCGCCAAATCTATCAAGCTTTCATCGCAGGCGCAGCAGTGTTTAGGTCTTACTGATGAGACATTAAAACCCAACGAGCTAGTGCACGCAGTGCTTTTGGCTCAGGTGGATTTAATTTGGAATGGTGGCATTGGAACGTATGTGAAGGCCGCCAGCGAGAATCACCAAGATGTGGGTGATCGTGCTAATGATCTGGTGCGGGTCAATGGTAGAGATCTGAGGTGTCGTGTTTTTGGTGAAGGCGGCAACCTTGGTATGACCCAGAGGGGACGAATTGAATTCTCCCTTAATGGCGGAGCCTGTAATACAGATTTTATTGATAATGCAGCGGGGGTAGATTGTTCTGACCATGAGGTGAACATAAAAATTCTTCTTAATGAGCTTGTGCGCCGCGGAGAGTTGAGCACAGCTGAACGCAATCAGTTGTTGGAGGATACGACGGACAATGTGGCTCAGCTGGTACTTCATAACAACTATCGGCAAACACAGTCTATTAGTCTTGCTCATTATCGTTGTAAAAGTGATTTTTCTGAATTCTGGCGCTTCATTTTAGAAAGGGAATCCGCAGGGCAGCTTAATCGTGAGTTAGAGTACTTGCCTGATGAGGATGTTTTGCTAGAAAGGGAAAAACTCTCCCTAGGTCTGACGCGTCCGGAGTTATCGATATTGGTGTCCTACGGAAAGATGCTGTTAAAAGATACGGTGCTGGCCTCGAATGTCCCCGAAGACCCCTATGTGGCGAAGATCATAACCACGGCTTTTCCTGACCAACTGTTGAAGGAGTATCCATCTCAGGTCGCGCATCACAGCTTGCGACGAGAAATTATTACTAATCAAATTGTTAATGAAATGGTCAATATTATGGGGCTGACATTTTGTCAGCGCCAAGTGGCATCCACGGGCGCTACGGTGGAGGAGGTTGTTCGGGCTTATGTCGTGGTTAGGGACGTTTTGAGGCTCGATCGTGTTTGGCGGCAAGTGGAGTCTTTGGATTACAAGGTTCCTTCAGAGGTCCAATTTGAACTGTTTCATGCACTGATGCGTCTTGGTCGGAGAGCGTCAAGGTGGTTCTTGCGCAATCGACGGTCTTGTTTGGACCCTCATAAAGAAGTGAAAGAATTTGGACCAAAGCTGGTGGAGTTGCAATTGCTCTTGCCCACACTGTTTTCAGGTCAAGAGGCCAGCGGCTGGATGGAAGAAGTTGATCGTATGGTCGGCCTCAATGTGCAACAAAATGTGGCGGTATTGGTGGCCAGTTCGAATTTTCTTTATTTTGGCTTGGGTATTGCTGATATTGCTGTTCGTACGGGTAAACCAGTAGGGCTTGTTCTTGAGTTGTATCACAGAATGAGTTCTGAGCTTGATCTTGATTGGTTTGCCGAACAAATTGTTAGTTTGGAGCCAACCACCCGTTGGGAAGATTTTGCCAGGGAGTCCTTTGTGGATGACTTGGAAAATCAACGTCGCACTCTGGCAGGTATACTTTTGTCTGATGTTGAATCTGTCAAAGATATTGATAGGGTCATTGATATATGGAGCGAGGCGCAGGCACCCCTAATTACTCGTTGGGGAAGTATGATCGAAGAATTACATACGGCGCCAAGCAGAGATTTTTCCATGTTTTCTGTAGCCCTTAGGGAGCTGCTGGATATTGTACAAGCGACGGAGATTAGGCCCGACAGCCCACCCTTCTGTTTAGTTTAGACTGGTTTGGTTTTATTTGAATGTGTGTGGTTAAAAAGAAGACCTAAAGCCAGCTTGTACAAGACTTCAAAAGCCCCTTGCTATATGCTGTCGGCCTTTGTTTTATATAGTATTTGCAGGTCGTTAGACGGATTTTTTGATTGATTTCTGGTGTGTATGAATTTCTGGTGTGAAGTGCCGGTTGTTTGAGTGCCAAATGTGTAAAGCGGGTAGAGGCGTTATTGCCTTACCCGCTTCATTGGGCGTTTGCCCAAGGGGAGAATAAAGGTTCGTTATAGGTTGGCAACTTTTTGTTGGCAAGCTTGCTCGTTATAGCCGTTCCAGTTGTCTTCACGACCCTCTCGCCAACCATTGCACCAGTCTTGTGCTACGGAATTTTCGTCGGAGTGGGGACAAGTTGTTTTGTTTCGGCCGCCAAATCCAGCCCAATAGCCTTTAATATATGCGCGTTGTGATAAATCTCGTTTCTGTCTTCTCATAGAGAATAAGCTCCTGATGGACTTACCAATCAGTGTTTAACCTAAGTTCATAACGTTAGTTTAACTAAATTTAACCGTGGCTTAACGCTGTTGGCAGTTATTAGATGATTTACTATAAAGCCTATCTAGTTGACCAAAACCGAGAGAGACTGTCGAAGATTTTATGTCTCTATTAATAGGGTGTTTTAATTCCCTGTGGTAATCAAAATGTAATAAAAGGGTGAGATCAGAAGTACCAATGGTGGTTGCTTCCTGATTACGCCCCCTGTCTCTGAGGGCATTTAGGACTTTTCATATGAACAAATTATTTGCTAGTTGCCCGAAAGGCCTTGAAGAATTATTAGCCAGCGAACTCGAATCACTGGGTGCAGATCAGGTTCGACTCACGGTGGCCGGTGTTTATGTTGAAGGCTCCTTGGAATTCGCCTATCGGGCTTGTTTGTGGTCTCGTATAGCGAACCGAATTCTGATGCCGCTGGATAAATTTGATGTGGCCAGTGCGGATGATCTCTATGACGGAATAAAAGCCATTCCCTGGTATATACATTTAACGCCACGCCAGACCATTGCCGTTGATTTTATTGGCTCGAATGATGCTATTCGCCATACTCAGTTCGGCGCTCAACGGGTAAAAGATGCCGTGGTTGATACCCTTCAGGAGCGTTTTAATGACCGTCCTGATGTGGATCTTAAAAACCCGGATATCCGTATCAATGTACGTTTGTCCCGAGACAAGGCCAATGTCAGCCTGGATCTGTCGGGCGATAGTCTACACAAGCGTGGTTATCGCACAGCTATGGTGCCGGCGCCCCTGAAGGAAAATCTGGCCGCAGCACTTTTGATACGGTCAGGTTGGCCAGACATTGCCGCCCAAGGTGGTGCGTTAATCGACCCTATGTGCGGCAGCGGTACCCTACTTATTGAGGGGGCAATGATTGCGGCGGATATTGCTCCGGGCCTCAATCGCGAAAAGTTTGGATTTCATAGTTGGTCACAACATGATGCTGGCCTGTGGGAGACGGTTCGACAGGAGGCGCTGGGTCGGTCTCAAAAAGGACTGGCCAAAGAATTACCAGAAATTCGTGGCTATGATAAAGACTCCCGTGCCATCAGGGCTTCCCAGGAAAACATTGCTTATGCCGGTCTTGATAAGCATGTCAGGGTTATTCCCAAGCCCATGACAGCCTTTAAGCGACCCACCCATACTAAAATTGATCATGGATTGATGATCTGTAATCCACCCTATGGTGAGCGTTGGGGAGAAATGGAAGAACTTCGACCTCTGTATCAGAGCTTAGGTGAACTGGCCAAGCGTGAATGTCCCGGCTGGCGGCTAGCTGTTATCACGGGAAATGCCGAGCTGGCAGGAGAGCTGCGACTGAGGGCAGAGAAAAAATACAAATTGTTTAACGGGACTATTCCCAGTCAATTATTGTTGTTCCAATTGAGAAGTGAGACGGAACAGGTACAAGAGCAGCAACCGCGGCAGCCACAAGCGTTGTCTGAGGGTGCGCAGATGTTTGCCAATCGTCTGAAGAAAAATGCCCGAAAACTGAATAACTGGTTGAAGCAATCGAAGGTAAGTTGTTATCGCCTCTACGATGCCGACATGTTCGAATATGCTGTGGCTGTGGATGTCTATAACGAAGCCATTCATGTTCAGGAATATGCCCCGCCTTCTGATATCGATGAGCAACAGGCCAATAAGCATCTAACCGAAGTGCGTGAGGCATTACGCCAGCTCTACCCCGACAGCACTAAACAGCTGTTTTTTAAAGAGCGTCGCCGTCAAAAAGGTGATAGTCAATACCAGCGCCAACGTAGTCAGTCGAGAGACAATGCTATTTTTACGGTCATGGAAGGTGCGGCTAAATTTGAAGTTAATTTGTCGGCCTACTTAGATACAGGCTTATTCCTCGACCACCGACCTGTGCGCAAGCTCATCGGAGATATGGCGGAGGGTAAACGCTTCCTCAACCTATTTTGCTATACCGGCGCGGCTACCGTTCAGGCTGCCATTGGTGGGGCGGTATCGAGCTTGAGTATAGATATGTCCAACAGCTACCTCGATTGGGCACAACGAAATTTTGCTTTGAATGATATGGAGACAAGTCGTCACCAGTTGTTGCGAGCAGATTGCCTTGAATGGTTAGAAAAAGCTGAGGATGTTGACGGTGAAGCGATACCGTTTGATCTGATTTTTCTTGATCCCCCCACATTTTCCAATTCTAAAAAAATGGAATCAGTTCTCGATATTCAGCGGGATCACCCAGGGTTGATTGATAACGCTATGGCCATTCTTGCGCCCGGAGGCACCCTGATTTTTTCCAACAACTTCCGTAAATTCTCCATGGAAAATAGTGTCATGGAGAACTATAAGGTTAAAAACATCACGGAGGATACGCTCGATCCAGATTTTCAGCGTAATCACAAAATACACAATTGTTGGTTGATTCAACACTCCGCTTAAAAATTGGAAGAGTTGTTTGCTCCAAAACAGCTCAGGGAATGGCAAGGAAAAAAGTTGGTTTATGAGTTCTATTCTTCGTTTATACATAGGCCCCCATTGCCATCTTTGTGAGCAGGCAAAAAGCGTTATTTATCCGGCTCTTGAAGGGACAGGTTGGCGTTTAGAGGAAATAGATATTTCTGACAGCCGTGAGCTCAGAGAACTGTATGGGGTTCGAATCCCGGTCATAGTGACACCAGATGGTCAGGAAAAAGGTTGGCCCTTTACTGCCGGACAAGTGAAGCGCCTACTAGCATCAGTACATACAAGTTGACGCGTAACTCAGATAAATTGAATAGGCCTGTTAAGAAAATTTTTATAAGATGGTTTGTTTGCAGCGTTACCTCCAGAGATGTAGGCAGGCAGCGAGCTTGGGTCAATATAGGACGATCATATTTGACCTCTGTGCCTATACTCTATGTCTCTATAGTCAAAGCCATATTTAACAAATGATGTATAAAGCATGATGCCTGCCTCATTAGTGAACTCTCTTTCTATCCGGTATTTACGGATGGACTGTATGGGGGGGGTAACAGCCGCGGTGGTCGCGTTGCCGTTAGCCTTAGCTTTTGGCGTTGCATCGGGAGCGGGCCCGACGGCAGGTATTTATGGCGCCATCTTTGTTGGACTGTTTGCCGCGTTATTTGGTGGTACGCCGCGTCAGGTATCGGGCCCCACGGGTCCGATGACAGTAGTTATGGCCGGAGTATTTACTTCTCTCCAGGCCAAATATCCCGAAACTGGTTTAGTCATTGGATTCAGCGCGGTGATCCTTGCGGGTCTGATACAAATTGCTTTTGGGCTACTGAAGCTGGGTAAGTATTTTATCTTGGTACCCTATCCGGTGATCTCCGGTTTTATGACGGGTATTGGGGTGATTATTGTCATTCTCCAAATTGGCCCCATGCTGGGTCACAGTAGTGCTTCTTCACTGCTCACGTCACTGGAAAGTATTCCCGATTGGTTACAGGCCGTTAGTGGACCATCATTGATTCTGGGGTTGCTGTCTCTCATTATCGTGTCTTTGTGGCCAGCACGATTGGGCGTATGGTGTCCGCCGCCGTTAGCGGCTTTATTGCTTGGTACGGGGGCTGCCTTATTATGGCTACCTTCAGAGTCTTTCGCCGTCATAGGTGATATCCCCTCTGGTTTCCCCATTCCCCATTGGCCCATTTTTACTCTTGATGTGATGGGCGAGCTATTTTACGCAGCCATATTGCTGGCGGTTTTAGGCTCTATTGATTCATTGCTGACATCATTGGTGGCCGACAACCTGACTAAAGAACATCATGATTCTGATAAAGAGCTGATAGGGCAGGGTATTGGTAATACCGTTGCGGGATTCTTTGGTGGGTTGCCTGGTGCTGGTGCCACAATGCGGACCGTGGTGAACATTCGTGCTGGTGGCGTGACAGGTTATTCCGGCGCGATTCACTCATTAACGTTGTTGGCCATCATGTTGGGGGCCGGACAGTATGCATCCCATATTCCTCTAGCGGTATTGGCGGGCATTTTGATCAAAGTGGGTCTTAATATTGTCGATTGGCCATTTTTTGTGCGCATCACAAAACTACCGGCTAATACGGTCGTCTTGATGTTGATCGTGTTGTCTATGACAGTGTTTGTGGATCTGATTACGGCGGTGTTGGTGGGGGTGTTTATCTCAAATCTGATTACCATAGAACGGTTAACCAGTATTCAGCTCGATCAGGTTTATTTGACTAATGGTACGGATGATGAAAGCAACAATGAATCTGTTGAGCGGCAGCGACTTATTGCTCATCAAGGTGCGGTAGTTTTAATGAGGATTGTTGGCCCATTAAGTTTTGGCGTGGGCCGAGGTTTACGTCAAAACTTAACCAAATATGTGTTCCACCGTTTGATGATTATTGACCTTTCGGGTGCTCATATAGTGGGGACATCAACAGCCATGATCCTTGATGAGCTGGTGCGTAGCGAGCTTTCTCATAACCGTGATGTTTATTTGGTGGGTTTATCCAAAAAAGCAGAGGCCATTTTGTCCCGGTTGGGTACGCTCGAGCGTTTAAGGCAAGACAAAATTTTTACTGCCATAGATGGTGCATTAGACTGCGCAGATACAACGCTACCCAAACCGGTTAGCTGAAGGCTTTAGTCCGTTAAAAGTTCTTTTCGCTATGACATCTTTTGAGCAAGGGCGATAGCCTGTTCTCTTGCAGATGAAAGCGTTAAGGCTTTAGATTCGGAGTCTGTTAGTGTCGGCTCGACCAATAACGTATTGATATCCTTAAAACCTATAAAGCCTAGAATCACTTCCAAATAGCTTTTTTGGAAATCCATAGCGCTGGCCTCATGGCTACTGCTGTACTCTCCTCCCCGGGCTAATATCAGTGTGGCTGGTTTTCCCGTAACAAGGCCTGTATACCCCGATTCTGGTGAAAAGTTCCAGGTCAGGCCGGGCTGAGTAATCACATCAATATAATGTTTAAGCTTGTAGGGAATAGAAAAATTCCACATTGGGCTACTAAACAGATAATAATCAGCGGATTTAAATTGGTCGGTTATTTTAGAAATTGTTTCCCAGGCAGCACTTTCTTCGGCGGTGGGGTTCTCCCCATGCATTACCCGATATTTTGCATTAATTCTGTCACCATCAAATTCGGGTAAATCCAATTGCCATAAATCGAGAGTTTCAAGCTCGTTATCTGTACTGGCTGCTAAAAACGTGGAAATAAAAGAGTGAGCAACGTCGATGGAGGCTGAACGTTCTTTTCTGGGTGATGCTTCGATATACAGTAATTTAGGCATATTGTTCTCACGATTCAAAGGTGGAATGACCAGAGGTTGAATATTTAGAGCTTATGAGCAAAATCATAAAGGTGCAAATAAGGGATGGGAATACACCTACAACGTGAATAGGCCAAGTAAACGAAAATAACAAGCACAAAAAAATATAGTACTTATTTCCAGTGTGTTTTCACAAACACTGCCATCTCCGCAATGGCGCTATTTGCCTCGGGAAGGTAGGGTGCCCACATATGAAAATCGTGCCACATGTGTTCCCACACTTTTAACGTGACATCCACACCGGCGGCCTTGGCTTTCTCTGCCAAGCGGGTTGAATCACTCAGCAATATCTCATCGGTACCCACATGAACCAATAGTGGAGGAAGTCCTTGAAGGTCGGCATACAGTGGCGAAATTAAAGGTAATTTTGCGTCATTTTTACCCATGTAATGAGATCCAAGCTTCAGTTGATCGTTAGAAATATAAGGGTCTATTTCTGCACAGGTTTCTATGCTTTCTCCCGTTAAGGCTAAATCTGTCCAGGGTGAAATACATAACGCCATAGCGGGAAGAGGTTTCTGGTTATCTCTCAATGAAACCAGCGTAGCCAGAGCGAGTCCAGCTCCGGCAGAGTCACCCGCAATAATAATATTTTTTGGCAAAACACCTTGATCTAAAACCCATTGATAAACCGTTAATGAATCTTCAAGTGCGGCGGGAAAGGGATGCTCCGGGGCCAGACGATAATCAACAGAAAGTGCTCGAACACCACAGGCGTGGGCTAAGTGACCCACCAGCCCTCGATGGGTGGCAGGGGAACCCATAAAATAACCACCACCGTGAAGATAAAGTATCACGTTGTCTGGACTCGATTCAGAAGGCTCTAGCCATTCAGCGCTAACGCCCGCTGCATTGATGGGGGTGATGTGGACATCTTTTGGCGGCTTTAAAAACCGAGTGTCCCTGACCATCTTATGTCTCAGTGCAGGTAAAGGCTTGTTGTAGTGAGCCGTTGCTTTCAGTATTGTTCGCCATAAATAACTACGTTTAGAGGGCATATTTTTTTGTGCCTTTGTTGAACTATTTAATCGTAGAGCGAGTTAACGGACTAACTCTTCAAGTTGAATCAGGCGTTTGCCTAGGTTCTCGCCGCGGTACAGTCCCGCAATTGCATCAGGTGCCTGTTCAATGCCCTGTAGAATATCCTCACGGTAGTTTATCAAGCCATCACCAACCCATTGGGTGAGTGCCGTCACAGCCTCCTGATAACGGTCGGCATAGTCAAAGACTAGAACCCCTTGCATGTGTGCGCGATTTACCAAAATCTGGCGTTCAACTCTAGGGCCCAAAGGAACTGGTTCCCAGCTTCCGATAGAGGCAGTGCCACAGATGACAATTCGAGCGCCCACATTTAGGTGTTTAAGTACCGCATCACTAATGCAGCCGCCGGTGTTATCAAAATAAACATCAACACCCTGGGGGCATACTTTGGCGAGATCCTGTTCAAATTGATCACTTTTATAATCAATGGCATTGTCATATTGAAACAGTTCTCGGCACAGTTGTACTTTTTCGGGGCCGCCAGTAATACCGAGGGTATGGCAGCCTTTAAGTTTCGCTATTTGACCGACGCACGAGCCCACAGCGCCGGCGGCGGTGGATACCACAACAGTTTCATTTGGTTGCGGTTGTCCAACCTCTAACAACCCAAAATAAGCCGTCATTCCATTTAGCCCAAGAACACCCAGTGACGTGGACAGGGGCAAGTGATTCCCACTAATTTTTCTCTGAATAGCGTCTGTTTTAACGGCAGCATAATCCTGCCAGCCAAACAGGCCCATCACATAGTCACCAGGTTGGTAATCAGGGTGCCGTGACGCAACAACTCGACCTGTAGCAAAAGAGCGCATAACACCACCCACGGGTACCGGTTCAGCATAGTTAGCAACGCTACTGACCCAGCCTCGCATGGCCGGCTCTACCGACAGAAAAATATTGCGAACGAGAACTTCCCCATCACGGAGTTCTGGCACACTCGTTTCTACAATGTCAAAATTCTCAGCCTGGGGAATGCCTGTTGGCCGCGAGTGGAGTCGAACTTGTCGGTTGCTTGGTTTGGTCATGTTTTTCTAGGTTGATATATCGGCTGCTGAGAGTTGGCCCCTATTGTTGAGCCAGTCGTGTTTTAATTTTTTCATCGCCAAACTCAATGATATCGCCAGAAACGATCTTTTTACGTTTTCGGGTCTCAACCTCGCCATTGACTAAAACAAGCCCTCCCGCCACCGCAATCTTGGCCTCAGCGCCACTGCTAACCATGCCTTCGAATTTCAGGATTTTATAGAGCTCAACAGGCTCCTTAGTAATTTCAACTTCTTTCATTATTTGGGCTCATTTGCTGGGGGAATGATTAGAGAAGGGATGTATAGGGAGAAGTATAGGCGCTTAAGAGTTTTCATAAAACGTATAAAGTGTTGCTGGTAGATTGCGGACAAAGCTGGGCACAAACAAGTGGCCGGTGATATTAAAATATGCCCCCAGTGCTCGGTAAAACTTATGGTTTGGTTAATTTGTTAATTTGAGCAGCGTCCTCAGCAGAGAGTGTCTGGTAGCCGCGAAAAAAAGGCCATCCATATCCCCACCGAAAACGTGTTGGTAGAAATGGCGTGCCACCAACCCTCACCCCCGCTAACATGAGTTGTGCGATCTTGGGTTCTCCCGTAGCCGCCACACATTGCTGAAGTGCATTGTCTGCATCGAGACGCTGTTGATAGGAACCACCCATCCAGTAAGCGTAGTCGTGGGCCTCGCAGCACGATAACCAAAGCTCCTTTTGTTCCAGCGTTCCATTGGGGAAAGAACTGCAGCCATCAGATAAAAATGGCTTGATATCCTCGGCCATTGCAGGGACGGCAAGCAGGGTTGATACAAAGATAAAAGTACGCATAAGGTTATAAAAGTGTGCAGTGCCTTGTGAGCATATGACACTTATTCTTGGGTAGGTTGTTTGCGGGTATTTTTTTATGGCCTTATCAGCAACAACCATTTTAATTTGTAGGCTTATGACGAATATATCGACCATGGTCTAATTTCAAAAAAACCTGATCCAGCATAGGGTGATTGATCGGTTCTAAGAAAGAATCGGGTTCTAAATGCTGTTCGGCGACATACGTTGAATGTGTTTTTCCATCGACCAGAACATGATACCAAGGTTCATCTTTAGGTGGTCGAGACGTTGCAACCTCTTCATACCAGTCTTCAGACAATTGAAAGTCTCTATCAATATCGACAATCACTCCGCGATACCCATAAAGCCTGTGGTGGATCAACTCACCAACAGAAAATTTTGCATTGGTAATATTTGTTACCGTTCCCATAGACACTTCTCCATCAACGATCGGGTTGGCTTGCTAATACCTCCACCACGTTCTGCCTGAAGCGTAGCGACGGGTGTTAATTGATGACTTTATTAGGGACTAATTTCGGATACATTGATACCACTACCCCATAACTCGCTCATGGGCCCGATAACATTAGCCACGTTTCCACTGGTCCAGAACGCTGCTTTACCCTGTGTGCTATTTAAATTTTCGAGATTGAGTGCATGCAATCGTCTACTAACCTCCATTGCTACAGGTGTTGCTGTATCAATAATAGTAGCTTCCCCACCAACAACCTTATTGATGGCTGATATAAGAAATGAAAAATGAGTACAACCCAAAATTATCTGATCACTACCTGCGGACAATAGAGGGCGAATATAATGCTCGGCCACATCGGTAGCCTTATCACCGTTGTGATTGAGATTTTCCACTAACGAAACAAATTCAGGGCAAGCCATTGTTTCTATGGTGACCATTTTGGAATACGTCGTTTTAAGTTGTTGGAACGAATCACTCTCTAATGTTTGTTGAGTCGCTAGCACGCCGATAACACCGGTTTTACTTTGTAGCGCCGCGGGCTTAATCCCTGGTTCAACGCCAAAAATAGGAATAGAAAATTTTGAGCGCAGATCGCTGATGGTGTTAACGGTAGCGGTATTACATGCCACTACAACAGCCTTGCAGCCCTGATTAATCAGAAAATTAACAATGTATTCAGATCGCTCTCTAATAATAGGGGTTGCTTTAACCCCATAGGGAGAAAATCCTAAATCTGCGAAGTACATTAAATCTTCTTCTGGAAGAGCAGTCCTAATAGCATGGCCAATAGATAATCCACCGACACCAGAATCAAATATTCCTATTGGTTTTTGTCGTTCCATATTTTTATCTAGTTGTTATCGCCGCGATAAACGGCTGCTGAAACGAAGGCAGCCCGGTGTAAGCCGCGCTTCTTTTTGCGGCTGGAACGTATTGCATAGCCTTGTTATAAAAAGGCTCATTGATTCAGATCTCATCACTTTACTGGTGGTTTATCACCATGAGCACCAAAGGGGGGAGGGCCGCCTTCAGGAGGCCCGTCAGAGCCTTCAGGGCGAACGGTTTCACCGTGAAAACATCCAATGAACATATTCTCGCTCGGGCTTGCCGCATGGTAGTGATAACCTCTGACATCATCAGTTTGACCACGACACTCATCGAGCGGCTCAGCCTCTTTGCCCTCTGTGTCTTTCAGCGCATAAATACCGTAGCCATCTGATGCATAGCCGACTAAAGGCGCATGCCCATCGTCACTATTCAATTTATCAGTACACCCCACCGAAGAGTGATAATGATAGCCTTGGTGTACGTTAATGTGTCCACCACAATCATCAAAAGCAGCAATCGTATACGCGCCTAAAATGGCATCAATCGGTGCAGTCCCGGATAGCTCGGTACCATCTAATGCAATACCCGCCGTACGTACTCGACCTTTTTTTGTGGTAGGGATGGGCGTAGTTGGTATAAGGAACGTGCGAGAGAAGTCATCATCAAGATACGATAGCTCGCACTCGATACAGTTTTGCATATACTCCTCTTCAACATCCGGTTTTGCTGCGCCTAAGCAGGCTTTTTTCGTCGCCGTATAACGTACTTTGTTTGTCTTTGCGTCATAAACCATCCACTTTTCATCACCATAGTATTCACCCAGTTTAAGAATGAACTCACCGGTGATGTCGACCAAATCGCCAGTACCGTCTTTGCTAAACCAAGCTCCGCCTACATCAGCACCATCAGTAGTAGTCCTTGGACAGAAAGGCCCCGGCGTTCGCCCTGCTGGCGCGCCATCAGTAGTAAACTGGTAACAGCTCGTTTTTGTGCCTTCGGCGGTTTCACAGTCAACAATTTTAGGCTCTTGTGTAAATGCCTCTTTTGCAAACAAAGAAATATCCATTCCCTTGGGAGCAGTAACTTGTTTCGCTGTCTTGTCGGTGGAACTATGGCAACCCCCTAAAGTTAATGCACTAAAGGCAATGACACACATTAGTGATTGGTAGCCTGATAAATTCATAAATTATGTCTTTTATGCGAACTGCTTTTATTGTCAATAATCGCGCATAACGTAGAAAGTAGTTTAAGCGGATTCTGCGCTAATCTCTTGCAACGCCTGCACAAAAGAATCGGGTTCTTGAGCTCCAGAGATGAGGTACTTGCTGTTGATAATAAACGCTGGCACGGAAGTGACACCCATCTGCTGGTAAGTGGCTTCATCTTCTCGCACCTCAGTAGTGTACTGGTCCGAGTCTAGTACCTGCTTGGCTTTTACTGGGTCCAGCCCCAGAGCTTCCACACAGCTTAATAGAATATTTTGGTCGGAGACATCCAGCGCCTTGCCAAAATACGCCTCGAACAGTGCTTGTTTCATGGCGGTTTGCTGGCCCTGCCCAGCAGTCCATTTGACCAAACGGTGGGCATCAAAGGTGTTGCAGGTAAGTCGCTCCTGTAGTTTATCGAAATTGAGGCCGAGATCTTTGGCAATCTCCATCATATTATGCTGATTGGCGCGCATCTCGTCCTCGCTCCCCCCGTACTTTTTAGCCAGAGCGGGTAAGATCGGCTCGCCCACACCGCTATGGGTAGGGTCCAGCTCAAATGCATGCCACTGAATCGTAAACTCATACTCTGGTCCTAACTGCTCCATGGCCCGCTCGAGTCTGGCATAACCGATAGCACACCAAGGGCAGGCGATATCGGAAACAATATCTATTTGTATTTTGTTCATAGTGAAACCTGTAATTTTTATGAATTATATTTAGATATTGTCAGCTGAATTTCTCTATCAGTACTACTAACAATGCACTCATCTTAAGAGCACCATTTCAACAGTTGTTTTATAGCATTAATACCTTGGGTTTATTGCAATAAAGAACAAGGCTGGTGGCGAATTTAGCTCCTAACTTAATTTTTTGGTTACATATTACGCGTTTGTTAGATGGCATCACTACAAAATGGATCGTCGCCCGAGGAGCCGAATATGACGACCCACGCGAGACCAATAGCATGGAGTAAATCAAGATGACTAGAATATTCTCATAGCGCTCAATGATATTTAACGCCAAAAGCAGCGGACTGAAAAAACGCGCGAAGTGCGTGGAATATAGTCCAGTGTAGCGATAGGTTGGCGTTTTACCCTCTGTGTTTTGTGTTTATTTAACAAGCTCTATCCCGTTATCTAAAATTTTTATTTTCCCCTGTTTATAGAGACTTCCGATGGCATGCTTAAAAACTTTTTTACTTACTTGAAACGCATGTTCAATATCTTCAGGGGAACTTTTATCATTAAATCCGCTTTTCCCACCAGCAGCCTTAAGATAGTCCATGATTTTTTCGGTAGTAGAAAAAACATGTTTTCCTTTTTTCGGATGTAAGGAAACATCTATCTTTCCATCTTCTCTAACAAGCTGTATATACGCTTTGAGTTCTTGGCCTTTTTTGTACTTTTCATAAACCTGATTGCCATAAACCAATCCTATGTACTCATCATTTATGATTACTTTTATTCCCAACTCTGTAAAAGCATCTATCTCCACATCTATTTCCTGCCATTCGGTAAACACGCCAGGCGCAACCGTTTCTTTCAAATACTTATAATTATCTCTCATTGTGTAACCATTATTTATCTATTGACTACTAACGCTTTAAGAAGGGGCTACCGGTTAGACAGTGATCTTCACCCGATAAATCGGACACGCTTTACGCCGCTCTATTTTTATTTTTTTCTTTTCTTGCTGATTTCTTGTTGCTTCCTTTTATTATGTTCGTCGTAGTTCTTCATTGTTTTTTTATAGATAAACATGTCGTAGCGTAGTTTTTTTAACCACTTTGGGATGGAGAAAAAATCAGATATGGAAAACATAGCAAAAACTATCTTGTCATTAACGCCAGCTGCTGATGTTCTAACTTCATTATAGAACGTCTTATACTTCATCCCTGAGACTATTTCATTGGTTGGATCAAAGCTTCTTGACTTATAACTGATTTCTGATATTAGAATGTTTTCGCCTGCTCCAATAAGGTAGTTTTTATGAATTGCTCTTAATGCCTGTAGCTTTATTTTGGTTCCAGTGCATTGCTGAAGAGCAGATATCCACGCTTCGTCAGTAATTTCACCTCTTATAAACCCTTTTCCGTATACACCTATAAAAAATTCCTCGACTATTGCTGGACCAAGGCCTGTGTTTTTCACATATAACTTGAAGGTTTCAGTGTTTTGTTTTTCCAATGTCTCTGAGTAGATCATTAGGCGAGGTTCAACACTAAGCTTATTATGACTTCTTGAAACCCAGCCCTGCCATACTGCTAATAGTAGTGCAGCTATAGCGATTGTTTCACTTGTGTTGTTTGCTATTAGTGAGGTAATAAAATTAACTAGGTTTATATAGTCCATATATTTTTCTTATTTGTAATATAAATAATCAAAGATTAGGGAGAAATATCTATTGCCCTATAACGCCAAGTTAACGGGCGCCGTTTTTTGGCGTCCCCGTTGAACGCCTTGTATGGTTGTTTTCTTAGATTTTTCATACTTTTAAAT
>TARA_R110001592_G_scaffold362534_3_pt1 | contig 33363 bp, 27 predicted proteins | sample TARA_R110001592 | Tara Oceans TARA_R110001592 (sample SAMEA4398387) | marine metagenome | biome: Polar Biome; feature: [SRF] surface water layer (ENVO:00010504); material: water (ENVO:00002006), including particulate matter (ENVO:01000060) such as... | depth 5 m | reverse complement strand
ATATCATGCCACAGCGACCAAGCATTATCCATATAAGTAAAAGCTTGTTTATATCAAAATGATATAAAGGTAAAAAGCAAGAGTAACCAAGTTACTCTAGGGGATTAACTTAAGGCGTGCCCAAGTTATTTTTGTAACGACGGATCAACGCTAATGAAGAAGAAGAAAGTGTTGCACTGTCAATTTCGCTCATCGGCTTAGCCATAACATTAAGTACTTCTTTACCTAATTGCTTGCCTAACTCAACGCCCCACTGATCATAAGAATTTACTTGCCATATCACACCTTGAACAAATATTTTATGCTCGTAAAGCGCCAATAGCGCTCCTAGTGATTTAGGATCAAGTTGCTGCATTAACAAGGTATTACTTGGCGTGTTACCTTTCATGGTTTTGTGGCTAGCGAGTCGTTTAACTTCGGCTTCATCTGCACCAGATAAGCGTAACTCATCTTCCGCTTGTGCCAACGTTTTACCTTGCATTAGTGCTTCACTTTGCGCAAAACAATTGGCCACTAACGCATCATGATTAGCTAAATGCTCACTGGTAGGAGCCAATGACAAAATAAAATCAGTAGGAATAATATCAGCACTTTGATGCATTAATTGCATAAAAGCGTGTTGACCGTTCGTGCCCTCTTGGCCAAAAACTACCGGTGCCGTTAAATAACTTAACTTATTACCATTATTATCAACCGATTTACCGTTACTTTCCATATCGGTTTGTTGCAAGTAACCAGGCAACGCTCTAAGTGCATGGTTGTAGGGTAAAATAGCTAAACTAGGGTAGCCTAAACCGTTACGATTCCAAATACCTAATAATGCCATGATGACGGGCATATTCTGCTCAAACGGTGCTTGCTGAAAATGCTGGTCCATTTCAAAAGCACCGGTTTTCAAATCATTAAAGTGTTGGTTACCAATAACGAGCGCAAGAGGTAAACCTACGGCTGACCATAACGAAAAGCGGCCGCCAACCCAATCCCACATCGGGAGAATATTTTCAGCTTTAATACCAAAGGCAGTAGCCGCAGAAACATTTGTACTTACAGCGTACCAATGCTGAGCAATAATGTCGCAAGATTGGGCATTATTTTCAGCACCAGCTTTAAGCATCCACTCTTTTACAATAGTGGCGTTTAACAGTGTTTCTTGAGTAGTAAAAGTTTTGGAAATAACAACAACAAGTGTGGTGTTAGCATTAAGCTTAGCGAACTTCTCTTGTGCAGCATCGCCATCAACATTCGCCAGCACATGCGCTTTTAAACCTGGCTGATGATAAGGCACTAAGGCTGAAAGCGCGACTTTAACACCGTAATACGAACCGCCAATACCTATCGCTAAAATATCTGTAAACTTTTCGCCTGTAACTGAGCGGACTTGACCTGATTGCACATCATTGACAATATTAGCCATTTTAGCTTCAGTATCGATAACTTCTTGCGCTTGGTTGCCTAGCACCGATTTTTTAACCGCGTCAGGCGCACGTAACGCGGTATGCAGTACAGCACGTTGCTCTGTATTATTTAACTTTTCACCAGAAAATTGTGCGGATATTTTATCAGCAAGTTTCATTTTTTCAGCAAGGGCTAGTAACTGCTGAAATTCACCGGCAACAATATTTTGCTTAGCATAATCAAGGAATAAACCCGCTGCAGAAACTGAATAATTTTCTGTACGCTCCTTATCTAAGAACAGTGAAAAAATAGTACGAGCTAAAGCCTGCTCAGTAAATTGTGATAAATTTGCTACGTCCATATACATCTCTGAAAAAAGTTTTAAGTTTAAAGCTATCAGCTGTCAGTAAAAACAAGTAAAACCAGACACCATGCTCATGGTTAGGTGTTTGATTTTTCTGAAAGCTTAAAACTGAAAGCTTACAGCTGAGTTCTTAGCTCTAAGTTTAAAGCTGTCAGTTAAAACAAGTAAAACAAACACCACAATCCTGGCTCGGCGCTTGGCTCGGCTTTTGATTTTACTGATAGCTCAAAACTGAAAGCTTACAGCTAAATTTTTAGTTTAAAGCTGTCAGTCAAAACAAGTAAAACCAAACACCACAATCTTGGCGCGGCGGTTGGCTCGGCTTTTGATTTTTCTGAAAGCTCAAAACTGAAAGCTGATAGCTAAGTTCTTAGCTATTCATCAATTCTTTCAGATAACTGCTAAACTCTTCCGCCATTTCAGGGTGACGTAAGCCATATTCAACGTTAGCTTTCATATAGCCTAACTTAGAGCCACAATCATGAGATTTACCTGTCATGTGAAATGCTTCAACGGTTTCTTTTTCCATTAACATCGCAATAGCATCCGTTAATTGAATTTCATCACCAGCACCAGGAGGAGTTAACTTTAACAAATCCCAAATTTTTTCAGATAATACATAACGACCAACTACGGCTAAGTTTGATGGTGCATCTTCTACTGCTGGTTTTTCAACAATAGCAGTCATGGTTTTTGATTCACCTGGCGCGAGATCAACACCACCGCAATCAACCACACCGTAGCTACTGACTTGTTCCATAGGAACAGGCTCAACCATAATCTGGCTATAACCACCTACTTCGTTATAACGACTTAACATCGCCGCTAAGTTTTCAGTTTTCAAATCAGCTGTAGCATCATCTAAAATAACATCAGGTAGTACCACCACAAATGGCTGCTCTCCAATAATAGGGCGCGCTTTTAATACTGCATGACCTAAACCTTTAGCTTCACCTTGGCGAACATGCATAATAGTCACGCCTTTAGGGCAAATCGCCTGTATTTCATCTAAAAGTTGACGCTTAACACGTTTCTCTAAAGTAGTTTCAAGCTCAAATGACTTATCAAAATGGTTTTCAATCGCATTTTTAGAGGAATGAGTAACTAAAACTATCTCTGTAATCCCTGCAGATATACATTCATTAACAATATATTGAATTAATGGCTTATCAACAATCGGCAGCATTTCCTTTGGAATAGCTTTAGTTGCTGGCAACATTCGAGTTCCCAACCCTGCTACAGGTATTACTGCTTTCTTTATTATATTTGCCATTTTAATCCTTTTTAAAATACGGTTAAGTTATTTAAACTTTATACCATAAAAATAACTAACAACTGTATATTTAATGTAAGCTTTTATACTTAAGAGTATTGCTCAGCAATCCAATTCTGGTAAGAGCCATCCATCACACTTTGCCACCACGCTTCATTGTTCAAATACCAAGCCACTGTTTTAGCAATGCCACTATCAAACGACTCTTTCGGCTGATAACCCAATTCATTATTGGTTTTAGTCGCATCAATAGCATAACGACGGTCATGGCCAAGTCGATCTTTAACATAAGTAATCAGTGATTCAGTGTTCTGAGCCATAGCCGCTTTAGCTTCAGGAAAGCGAGTCGCTAAATCAGGATTTTTCACGAATTCTTGCTCAACCAATTTTGAAATGGTTTTAACAATATCAATATTGGCCCATTCATTATCACCACCAATATTGTAGTTTTCGCCAATACGACCATTTTGTAATACTAAATCAATACCATAAGCGTGATCTTCTACATATAACCAATCACGTATTTGCTGACCGTCGCCGTAGATTGGCAAGGCTTTGTCATGCAAAATATTAGTAATAACTAAAGGGATTAATTTTTCAGGGAAGTGGAACGGACCGTAGTTGTTTGAACAGTTACTGGTCGTCACATTTAAACCATAAGTATGATGATAAGCACGCACTAAATGATCACTTGCCGCTTTACTGGCAGAATAAGGCGAATTAGGGGCATAAGCGGTATCTTCGGTAAAGGCAGGATCAGTTGCTGATAACGTACCGTAGACTTCATCAGTAGATACATGGTGAAAGCGATGCCCTTCAAGCACACTGTCGCCATCTAACCACATTTTTTTAGCCGCTTTAAGTAAGCTATATGTCCCCATGATATTAGTTTCAATAAACGCATCAGGTCCGGTAATAGAACGGTCAACATGCGACTCCGCGGCAAAATGCACTAAGGTATCAATACCATGTTCAACCAGTAATGTTTCAATTAATGCTTGGTCGCAAATGTTACCATGTACGAAAGTAAAGTTAGCCTGGTCTTTCACGCTATCTAAATTCGCAATATTACCTGCGTAAGTTAGCGCGTCGAGTACCACAACTTTATCGGCTGAATATTTTTCCATCCAATAATGAACAAAGTTAGCGCCAATAAAACCTGCACCACCTGTAACTAATAATTTTCTCATAAATGTCATCTTAAATTTTCAAACCTAGGAATTAATGCTAAATGTATAACCTTGGAAGTTCAACCATCATATTGCTTAATTATTATTGCTAATGCAGTAGAGCAACTCCAGGTAATGCTTCAATCAATTATTTTTACTCTGCGCACCACAATGAAGATAGTATGTTTGAGTCGGATACTTCGTAGTTATTACTGGCTTTATCGAATTTTTATCCAACAAGCCAAGCTCCATCCGATATTTTGAATAGCAAAGGAAAAATCAAATAAACTAAACTGGTCAAACCTACTCTTATATAAAAGTGAATACCATTAGGTTTATTGACTAAACTTAATGGTCAAAAAGGAGGGGCGTCTTTAAACAAGAGCCCCACTTCATCTTTTGCTGATAAAAGAGGTTTTTTACCTTTCACCAAAGGCCATTGAATATTTAACACTGGATCATTCCATAATAACGACACTTCAGATTTTGGTGAATAATAGTCAGTGCATTTGTATACAAATTCTGCTGACTCGCTCATTACATAAAAGCCATGAGCAAAACCTTCAGGCACCCATAACTGACGTTTATTTTCGCCAGAAAGCACCACGCCAACATGCTGGCCATAAGTCGGTGATGATTTACGCATATCAACTGCCACATCATAAACTTCGCCAGAAGTTACACGAACCAATTTACCTTGGGTATTTTTCAATTGATAATGCAATCCACGTAAAATACCATGACTTGATTTACTGTGGTTGTCTTGAACAAAAGCTTTCGGGGAACAATGTTGAGTAAACTTATCAACACGAAAAGTTTCCATAAAAAAACCACGTTCATCACCAAAAACATTTGGCTCTATAATTTTTACATCAGCTATAGCTGTATCTAAATAATTCACTAGAAAACTCGTTCATCAATTAATTTTAATAAGTATTCGCCATAACCACTTTTACGCAAGGGTTGTGCAATTTCACGCAACTTCTCTTCACTCAACCAACCATTACGATAAGCAACTTCTTCAGGGCAATTAACTTTCAATCCTTGGCGCTTATCAATAGTAGATATAAATTGTGCAGCAGCGAGTAAATCGTCATGAGTTCCGGTATCTAGCCATGCAGTACCACGTCCCATAATTTCAACTTTCAATTCACTTAGTTTTAAATACTGGTCAATAACATCCGTAATTTCTAATTCGCCACGTTCTGAAGGTTGAACATTTTTGGCAAATTCAACAACGCGTTCATCAAAGAAATATAAGCCTGGCACCGCATAATTAGATTTTGGGTCTTCAGGCTTTTCTTGAATTGAAATTGCCGTACCAATGTCATTAAATTCAACTACACCATAAGAACGAGGGTTAGATACATGATACCCAAATACCGTTCCGCCAGATTGTTGATCATTTGCATTTTGCAGTGATTTAGTTAAGTCATGCCCATAGAACATGTTGTCACCAAGAACAAGCGCAGCAGAAGAACCTGCAAGAAATTCTTCGGCAAGAATAAAGGCCTGAGCTAAACCGTCTGGACTAGGTTGCACTTTATAAAAAATGGAAACGCCAAAATTAGTACCATCACCTAATAAGTCCTCGAAACGATGAATCTCTTCAGGGGTAGAAATAATCAGTATTTCTTGAATACCCGCTTGCATTAGTGTAGCAAGCGGATAATAAACCATAGGTTTATCATAAACTGGCATTAACTGCTTACTAACGACTTTTGTTAACGGGTATAGACGCGTGCCACTACCGCCCGCTAATATAATTCCTTTTCGTTCTTTTTTTAACATAATAACTTTAACTCTATTAGTAGCATTGATTCTATAAGTATACTTATTGTTAATTCAACAATGTATATTAATTATATCTTGATCGCTAAGTTCATATTCGGTATTAGAAAGATAATAAAAGTATCTATCTTTAAAGCTAACACTATTTCATCAACCCTCTTTCCTTCATCTCTAATAAACTATCACAAGATTTATCTACAGCTATATCTTGTGATTTAACCCATCTAACAAACTTAGTAATCCCCTGGTTAAAATTGACTTTAGGTTTAAAACCAAGTGTGTTTTTTATTTTGTCCAAGTCAGCATAATTATGACGAATATCACCAGTACGATATTCTCCAGTAATATTTACAGTAGAAACCGAGTTATAGGCTTGAACTAACATGTTAGCCACGTCTATTACACTCGTTTTTACACCTGAGCCAACGTTAAAGATCTGATTGTTAGCATCTTCTTTCAAAGATGCAAGTAATATTGAGTCAACAACATCAGAAATATAAACAAAGTCTCTACTTTCCTCACCATCTTCAAAAACATTTATGTTATTGCCATTTCTAATAATTGTTGAAAATATTGACAAAATACCTGTATATGGGTTGGATAACGATTGCCCAGGCCCATACACATTTTGGAATCTTAATGAAACGGATGAAATCCCTAAAGATCTACCAATTAGCATGACCATTTGCTCTTGTGTATGTTTTGTAATTGCATAGTGCGATTCCGGTTGAATAGCACTTAACTCATCTGTTGGTAGGTCTACAACTATTGAATTACAAAGCGGGCATTTTACTTCAAAAGTACCATTATCTAAGTCAGACAATGCTCGACTTAAGGGGTAAACAGTACCATGCTCTTTACAGTGGTATTTACCTTCACCATAAATAGAGCGAGATGATGCTAGTACCAGCTTTTCAACTTGAAAATCACCGTTGGATAGTAAATCCAATAAAATAGTTGTTCCACCTATGTTAACATTAGAATATCTCTGGATTTGATACATCGATTGGCCTGTCCCTGTCTCAGCAGCCAAATGTATTACTGTATGAATCCCATCCAAAGCTCTTTTCCAATCACCTTTAGAAGTAACACAACCTTTAATAAACTTAACCTTGCCTTCAATAGATTTAAATAAAGCAGAGTTTGAAGGTTCTTGTCCATGAATTTGAGGAGATAAGCTATCAAGTACCGTTACATTATGACCTAATTCGATAAACTTAAGTGCTAAGTTAGAACCAATAAAGCCTGCGCCACCAGTTATTAAAATATTTTTTGACATAGTTTCCTAAACCCAATTACCATTGTTATTAATACGCTTACAATTACAACTTCATGATTTAACTATTTAGATCGGCACATAGACTTCACTGTTTTTCTTTATAAAAACTAACTGTATCAAATAATTTTTTTAAAAATGTGCTATTTATATCAACATGAGTATCACTGACTAACTTTATAATTAAAAATTTTAACTCGCCTAATCTTATTTTGTAATTAATGGGAAGTGGTAAAGTTTCTCTTTTTTTAATTTGTTTAAAAAAAGTATTTACAACATCACCGACGTAAATATATGTAAGCTCATAATTTTCATCAAATACTTTCAACTCGATATCATTAAGTGCATTGTATATCCACGTTGTAATAACAGAATTATAATTCGGCTTACAATGAGGTCCGAATAAATGGGGTAACCTATATATATGGGCGTCTACATTATTTAATTGGGCGTAGTCATAAATTAAATTTTCAGCATCACTTTTTGTTTTTCCATAATCATTGACAGAATTATTTGCATGTACAGTGGAGGTAAAAACAATATCAATAGGTTTTTGTGATAATGCCGACAGTAATTCTTTTGTAAAATTCAAATTTGAATTTAAGAAATCCTCAGCAACAGCATCTGGACGAACTTCACCTGCAAGATGAAAACAATAATCAGCCTCAAGTGCCATTTCATCCATATCATTTTTAGATGTAGTTCGAGTAATTTTGAGTACCTCAAAACCTTGCTTTTCCATAAAAAGTGATAAGTTCTTTCCAACAAAGCCGTTAGCTCCTGTTATTAATATTTTTTTCATTTTTTTCTGATTGATTCCTTGATATTAACCCAGCAATTACTGGAGTAGTCAAAAGACTTAATTAGTACTGCAGGGTTCCCACCTATAATACTGTTATCTGGAAAACTTTTATTAACCAGTGCATTTGCACCTACTATACAGTTCTTTCCTAAGCTTACTCCTGGCAGAATTGAAACATTTTCACCTATCCAAGTATTATCGCCAATTACAACTGGTGAATCAAACAAAGGCCTTTCAGCAACAATACTACAAGGGGAACTATGCTCCCCTTCACCACTATAATTGCCATGATTAAGATCAGATATAAAAACCCTGCTTGCAATGAGTACATTATTACCAATTACAACATTTTTTCTAGCAACAATATGAACAGAGTCATTTAATTGGCAGTTTTGTCCTATCTTTAGAACTTTTTCATTCGAGCACTCGGCATAAGCTTCTAGACGGCAGTATCTACCTGTCGTAAAATTCTTTCCAATTTCGATACCTTGCCTACCTCTAATCTCAAATGGAAAGCGAACGAACCTCGCTTGTGGTAAAACTAGCGATTTTAAAAAAAAATCTTTACAGAGAACAACAATGCCAAAGCAACCATAATGTTGGACTAACTTTTTTAATTTTTTCATATTTAAATTCTACCTTAGCCTAATAAATTTTTAACCCATTGGGCTATAGAATACTTTTTGCGAATATTTTCATCGTAAATATTTGAAGATTTAAAAAAATCAATTTCAGGGAGCTTTATGTTTTTTCTATCAATTACATGTACCATATTTTCGTTATAAAAATCATAATTCTTAATACTTTGGCTCGTAGTGATAATCTTTTGATTCATTCCTACAGATTCAATAACTCGCATTGTAAGCCCCTCCTGAGATGAGTGCCCAATATCTAAAACAGCTCTTGAGTCTTTCATGGCGTTGGAAACATCATTAAAGCTTGTTGATGTAAATGTTATGTATTGGTTCAAATTAACAATCGAAATTAATTGTTTTAACATCTGCTTTATATAAATTAACTTACTTGGAAAGAAAATACGAAAGAAAACTTTCAAATTCCTTCCATTTGATTGTTTATATATATCATTAATAATTGCACACCTATCACTGTGCCCTGAACCAATAAATGCGATATCATAGTTACAACTTTTTGAATCGAGCTTACTTTCGAACTCTTCAGCAAAAAATAAAGGGAGAAAATTTAACTTTTCAATAGATTTACAATCATTAAAATCAAATGAATACGCGCGATTAAAATATGTTACTAGCTGTGGGTATTTAGGCTTATTATGTGATGAATCCCACATATATAAAATAAATTCTGAATTGGGTGATACGCTCTTCATCCGAATTAATATTTCTTCATTTACAGCTTCAACATTTAAAAACAAAACCTTAGAATATTCTTCAGATTCAAGCTCATTAATAATTTTTTCGTAATGGTTATTAATTTTCCCTTGTAGTAACTTCTCTTGTCCAAGTCTAAGAATTATCTTAGTTTGAGTACTATTGGACGGTCTTTCATCAAAAACAGTGACAATCCAGCCTTGACGTTCAATCTCTAAAGCTATGGACTCGCGATAAGTGTAAAATAAAGGAGCTATAAGTAATATTTTTTTTCTTTTAATAATCATCATAAACTCAATAACGTTAAGCAAAATAAACTAACTGATAAAATAACAAATAATGAATGAATTATAGCTTTTTCTTTGAGTTTAATTTCAATAATTAAAGCCAATACGTATGTCAAGAGAAAATAAATTCCATAACTTATTACAGTAGCTATTGCAGCACCTAGAATCCCATAATCAGGTATCATCAAGAAATTCAAAATGACGTTTAGTAATGCGCAACTAAAACTTACAACAGCTATATGCTTGGTTTTTCTATGATAAAACAAATAAAGAGAATACAACTGGGTCAGCCCTAATAAATATATGCCTATACTTATCCAAATAAAAACGCTGAAAACTATTACTGACTCATCCAGAAAACCGATATATTGTCTATCCAAACTAATTAAAGATGCGACAATAAAACTTACAAGCAAGGCAAGTAAAGTGTATATAAAAACGAGTTTATTCCTCATCTTTATAGCGGAAAATGTAGTAATATCTTTATAAAAGTATTTAGGTAAAGCAATAGCTAAGCCGGAGTTAATTACAATCAGAATCATACCTAATGTATATGAAATACTATAAATACCTAGATTTAAATCATCCATATAGTAGTCAATCACTAATTTATCTGACGCGCTCATCACCCAAGTAGAAATACTGTGTGGAATAACAAAGAAACAATACATAAGTATTTTTGACTTATCATGTTCAACTGCCTTAAATGGGGTCAGAAGTATATCCGACATAGGAAACTCATTAACTTTTAGCCATAAAATCCCAGTACCTACAATTAAACAAAAACATACTACATAAAAGCTAGAATCCAAGAAACCAGCTATAAGAACAGAAAAAACTAAAATTATTAATTTTTGCATAGACAGGAAGAAGTACTTACTAGTCCCTTCAAGGATCCTTAATTGGGATAGCTTAAGAAGTATCAATGCGTTTGGAAAAGCTAAAAGTAAGCTAACTAAAACCCACTCAAATTGACTACCATAGATAAAAATAGAACCTAAAAGAATAAAGACCAAGGATGAAAACATAGTCAATGCATAAAAATACTTTGTCCAAAAAGCCCCTGTTTCTCTACAAACAGTTCCCTCTCTGATAATTGCTGTTGTACCACTTAACGATATGATTGGACCTAATAGTTGTGACACCCCCCATATTAAACTAAATCGACCAAATACTTCCGTCCCATAAAAAAATAAAATTAATGGGAACACTAACAACAAAGCCCCACGGTTAATACCGTTAGCTATTGAGTAAACGATTGCATCTTTAACTAGTTGATGATTTTTTTTATGGGGCATTAAGTATTTCTAATTTATAGTATTTTTAGATAAGGTGAATAATTTTCTAACATAAACTTATTTAGTGTTTCTATTTCATAAACAACAGCATATTTTCCAGTCGCAAGGTAGTCTGTTTCACTTTGTTCAAAATTTACATATATAACAGGCAAACCAATATTTGCAAAATCAACACCGATCGTCGACACACGAGAAACTACTAATTTGACGTTTGAATATTTAGCTCTTGAAACTATAATTTTTTCATTTTTATTATATGCTTTTAAATAAGAATCGAAATCTTCACGAGGGTGAGGATATATAATCAAATTAAAATTTTTATTCAGGATTTCACTCAGTGCATTAATAACTTTAAAATTCAAAGCAACATTAGTCGGCATACAAGCAAAAGCAATGTTATCATTCCCCTTTTCGTATTCAACTACTTCAATAGATTTACTTTCATTAGGGATAAATTTTATATTAATCCCTTCAATATTTTTTAAATAGTACTTTAAAAAGGGTAATGAAAAGTCAAAACAATAAGCAAATTCATTTACTTCACATAATTTAAAATTATCTATTTTAAATAATGTGCCGTGTTGCACTAAAGTAAAATATATTCTATTTTTTTTGCATATTTCAGAAAGGAAAAAAGTATGCCTATCGTTTAAACCCGCAACTACTATTTGCTTTGGGTCAATTTGCTCACAAAGTTTCTTATACATTATAAATTCGGCACTACACACAAATTTATAAAAAAAATTATCCCGATTATTCCCATTATTCTCCAGCTTTACACTAGATGTACTAAAACTTAACTTTAATACATCTAATAAAGAAACATCTTTAAACAATAAAACTTGTGATTTATCAAATTTTGAAAAATAATAATCGAATATTGGCATTGATGAGTCAAACGAGGTAAGCCTCTTTGAGAATCGACTCCAATTGACACCAATTCGTTCTAAATGTCGCAAGTTATTTTTTTTTGCCAATAAGTTTGAAATGAAAATTTTAGCAACGATGCTAAGACAATAAAAAACTGAAGAAATAAAAAATTTAAAACTGTCATCCTTTACATTATGTAGATCTAATGCTGCCTTTTTATTACCAATTACAGCATCATAACAAAATTGAAAATCATAAATAATTAGCCTATCTTTTATTGGATTACTTTTCATAAAAAGCGAATTCCCTATTTGACACATTGTTATTCTTTTTTAACACAAAAGAATAAGAAAAAACTGAACCACAAAAAAACCAATAAAGGTAACTTGCAGGCCAAATATACATAATATTTGTAGTTAACATGCTCAAGGTAAAAGCAATAAATAAAACTAAAAAAGTGGAGCCTAGTTTATACGATAAAACACCTATAAACATATGCTGGCAAATAAAAAAAACAGCGGTAATCAAACCTAAGTTTCCCCACATATGAAAAAATGTATTATCCAAATGAGTATTAAATTCCCATCTTGGAAAACTCCCCACACCTGTTAATTTAGCAATAAATTCAGAGTATGCTCCTAATCTATTTTCACCGCTTTTTAATTCCATTCCTCTAAGATTCAAATCGAACCCAAAGTTTAAAGACTCCCCTAGACCTACAAATAAAAGTAACAATATGGTGGCTGTACCTATGCACAAAATAATCAAACTAGGAAGTGCCCTTCTTTTATTTAAAAACATTAATAAAATAGACAACAGTAAAAGAAGCAGACCGGTTTTGGAACCACTTAATATTATTGTAACCGCAGATGCTAAAACTAAGACCGTCTGTTCCCTGAACTTGACAACGTTTTTACATACAACATAGTTAATTGCAATCCCAATAATAATAGCTAAATTATTAGGGTTAACGAAAATAGAAGACGAACGGAATACATGCCTACTATACGTACTAAGAATTGTAGAAAAAAATAAAAACTCAATAATAGCAAATACAAGAGAAATAATAATTATATACTTAATAATAGAGCTCTTCGAAAATACGCTTAGAATAGAGGGCGCAAGTAAAATAGAAAATATAGGAATAATATATAATGCATCATTTAAAACTAACACTGCTCGAGAAGATATAACAGTACCAAAAAAAAACATAAATAGTATGCTTAAGAAATAAATCAATAAATTAGGGTACTGATATAATTTATCTATATAAAGGACTATAATACTGATAAGTGAAAGGTATTTTACATAAACTAACCAACCTGAACTATTATGATATTGTTCAGGAAATATAAATACTAGCATCCCGTGAAGTAGAAAAACGTAAATAAGAAACTTCATCAACTCATTTCTAACGATTTTTTTTAATAACATTCATCACCAAAAACAAGTTGTATTAGATAAAATTCACAGGTAATCATTGTTCCTGATATAACAGGTTAGCTATTTTTAAATCCAACTTTGTAGAAATGTGATGTGCTGATTTTTGATCAAAAACAACATGACCAACAACTTCACCCCATAAAGATTTATTAGATTTCAAATTCATCATACTAAATACAACAAAGCCTTTTACCATTTGATAAATTTCATCTCGTTCCAATCTTAATCCTGATTTATCAAAATTTATTCCACATAACGAGCTTCCATTATGGGTAAACAAAACATCATCATGGGGCCTTACACCTACTACATTATCAACTTCAAATATCTTAGATATATCTATTGCTGATTCTATTAAGTATTTTTTATTAAATGGCCTTTCGATACCTAAAACAACACCTTGCGTGTGTTCATCTAAATATGAATTATCTCTAACATAATCACATAAAACGAGTTCAAGTTTCTTATTGATTAATGAAGAATCAACATTTCTAACGTCTATTATTATTTGATTCTCATAATTTTTCTCTAAATATGAAATTAAATTTTTGTCAGGTGTTGATATGACAATATCCTCAAACAGATTAAACTCAATTAATTCTTTAAGAACTAAATCTATCATATAAGATTCACCAATTTTTTCAAATGGCATACTTCTTGAGTCAAGGTTTGCACCTCTAATAGGTATGAATGCAAAAACTTTGGACTTTAATCCTTTACGTGCTGAAATTTTTTTAAGAATATTTGACCTAGTTGAAAGAATTCTTTCCTCGTTACCAGTAAGGTTGTCACCATGCCTTCGATATTCAAATATAATATTTTGTAAATTTTTAACTTTAAATTTATCGACAATTCTAAACCACAACTCATAACCATCTTGGCATCGTAGTTCTTCATCATAACCACCTACGGACCTTAAGTAATCAGTCCGAAACATGGTACAGGCCCCATGCGCAGGACAGTCCATCAAAGTCACATCTTTTTCAAAATCATGTCGTTTAAAAACAAAGACTAAGTTACCTTCTTCATCCACAACCTCCCAATTGCCAAATACCATTGCAACATCAGAAGAGGTAAAGCCTGATACAAGTTTTTCTATAGCATCCAATTTGAACTTATCATCTGCATCGAGCCTAACAATAAACTCACCTTGTGCTAATCGTAGTGCAACATTATTTGTTTTTGTAAGGCCTTGGTTTTGTTGATAAATAACACCAATCCTCTCATGGGTAATATATTTTTCAATGACTTTATCTGAACCATCCGTTGAACCATCATCAATAATAAATATTTCTATATTTGGATAAGTCTGTGCAAGTACACTTTCAACAGCCTCTTCAATGAAACGGCCATAGTTATAGTTTGTTATATAAACTGTAACTAGTGGTGAAAGGTTTATCATTTTATTTCCTTAGCAGGTATACCACCAATTATACTGTTTTTCTTAAAAGATTTATTCACTACAGCATTACTACCAACAATTGTTTTTTGTCCTAGATGGACGTTAGGGAAAATAACCGCATGAACTCCTAACCAAGATCCTTCATCAATCCTTATATCACCGTATATATAGCCAGCATTCATGATATCTCCTCCTCCTTTATGATTATGCATACTAGTTTGTAAATATACATACCCGGAGATGAGAGTATTATTTCCAACATAAATAGAGCCACCACCGTTAAATACGGAACCAATTCCGATCCTTACATTATCACCGATTATGATATCGTTATTATTTGTCGCGATAATTCTCACCATACGGTCAAGCTTTACATTTTTACCTAATTGTAATTTTGAATTTTTAGTTGCTCTTAATTCGACTAAATCTCTAATGATACAATCGTCATCAATAATTATTTTTGAATCCGTATCAATCAAAAAAATTGGTATTTGATTAATTACAACATTTTTACCTATCTCAATTCTACGAAAATACCGCAATTGAAGGTAAAGTTTTTTTAAAAAGTCAAACACATTCACTCCATTAATTAGTTCTTATTATTTTGTTGATTTATTTTACGTTACTTAAAGCAATCTAGGTCTATCATACAATTTTTTTTCAAGTTCTTCTTTGCACGTTTACCAATTAAATCATAATAATACCTTGAAGATAATCCGTTACTTGGTCGTAAACAGACTAAAGAGGCTTCAGTAATGACGTCTCCTTCTTTAATATCCATTGCAGGGTAAATGGCTCTTCGAAAACTTTCTACGTGTCCATTTTCAATCTCTATTTGGACAGGTTGCTTCACATTGTTGCCTTTCAAGACATTGACCATCTTAATATATTCGATCAACTCTAATGTTTCATCTTTTGTCAGTGACACTTTATGATCTCTGAATACTTTGCCCTCTCTTGAGTCAGTAAAATGATACTCAAGGACTTGGGCCCCCATAGCAATAGCGCACTTTAAAGCATCTGAACCTTCGGTATGATCAGAATAGCCCATTGTGGCACCTGTAAGTTCTTTCAATCTTGGCATAACGGCTAAATTAGCTGAATTTTTCGGAATAGGATACATAGATGTGCATTGTAGAACTGAGAGGTAATTGGAATCATTATATAATGGGTTACAATCCCTGATAAAGTTAACTGTTGATATCACTTCTTCTTCTGTCGCTAAACCTGTAGAAATAATCATTGGTTTACCACGTTGAGCTACATTTCTGAGCAATGGCCACGCAAGGAGATCACCAGAGCCTATTTTATAAATGGGGTTATATTCATCAACCCAATCAATCATATCGACATCCCAAATTGATGCCATAAAACGTTTGCCCGCATCTGTAATCATTTTAGCAAGCTCTACATATTTTTCACGACCTAGTTCAAACTTTTTAAAATGTTTATGCCTATCCGGAGACTGTACGGGATTGACAAGTGAATTTCCTGAATAAATTTGAAATTTTATAAAGTCAGAATCACTCGCTATTGCTAATTCCGTAAGTTTTTTCGCGTACTCAAAATCACCTTCATGATTACCACCAATTTCGGCAATCAAAAGAGGGCCGTGCTTTCCTTTAAAATTCATTTTATTCTCACATTCATTATAAGTTTTATAAAGTTGTTCTAGATCCACGCTTTCTACAGCACACTTTAAATTTTTTATCACACGTTCCGCTAGGTCGAAATCGAATTGAGTGTCTATCGCTATTTGTTTACCCGCTATTTGAGGGTATGTCGTATTCTCGACACAATAACATTTAATTTTTTCAACATGCTGATATAAATATTGTGTAACATGCTCGAAATGAGAGCTTTTATAAAACAAAGGATATAACTTTTCATATGCGCTTGTTTTAACTACTTCAACACTCATACCTTTCGGAAAAGTTCTACCTGGAACATTGGATACAAATTCTTCACCTTCAATAGCTTTTTTAACAATATTATCTACTAATGATGGATTAACGAAGAGATTATCTCCATTGATTCTAACCGCAAATTCAAGCCTTGATTCTTTTGCTGCATTCAGAAACCTTTCAGATACATTATTTAAGCTTCCTCTGTAACAATCTACATTTTCAATTCTAGCAAAAGACTCAAGTGGATCATCAGCAACCTCAGACGAAGTTGCTATAATAATATTAGTAATACTATTGGTTTTACGTAAACCATCAATGATGTAACCTAAAACCTCTCTATTATTGATTTTTTTAAGCCCCTTGCCAGGAAGACGAGAAGAGGTCATCCTAGCTAAAATAATCGCACCTACTTTCATTGCCTATCTCCAATTTTCCTAGCAGGTGCCCCACCATATATTGAATAGGCTTCTAACTGCCCTTTAACAACAGAATTGGCAGCGACTATACAGCCATCAGGAATCATAGTCCCCTTGAGAATTACTGCCCCTGCGGCTATCCAAACATCATTTCCAATAATAATTTTATTGGTTATGTTTTCTTGTTGGTTCATCAACTGATCTTTGTTCATTCCATGGTCACTATCAACAATATATACATTAGGTGCAATCATACAGTTGTCACCAATCGTTATTTCTTGGGAAGAAAAGATGATAGTGTTATAGCCTATAGTAGTATTTTTACCTATTGTAATTTGAGCATCTTCATTACATGGACAAATTCTTGAGTTAGCTTTGATATATGCGCCATCATCTAACTTTATATTTTGCGGATTTCTCATTAAATAGACAATGCTATCAAACATTACATTTTCACCACAATTACTTAATATTTTACGATAAATAAAGGACATACATATTGATAGTAAAGACCTTTTATTTTTTTTCCTAAATTGAGTCACTATATATATTCCGTTTTATAATATTACAATTCGATTAGCACTGGTCTACATAAACTTGCAGAGACACCTGATATTTTTAAAGGTAATGCATTTAACACATATATTCCTGTTTTTACTTCATCGGGATTTATTGCTAGGGGAGCTAATAGCAATAAATCTTCATTGGAATTAAAAAGCTTATTCACTGCAAAATATGGCTTAATTTGATTATCTATAACAGGGGTATCTACACCTAGCAAACTTAACTTTTTTTGTAGTAAATAATTTGTCAAATCTTCTTCAAAATATGGTGCATCAACAATAAAACTTTCAGAAAAATATTCTCTAGCTCCCCAGCCAGTGCAAATAATTAAAGCATCTCCAACATTGATGCCAATGTCTGCCACATTTAACTCATGAAGTATGTGCTCAAGCTTAATTTCTTTAGAAGTATTCTTAATTACTAATACTTTAACATTACATATAAACCTATGTAATGAGTAGTGCTCAAGTAAAACATTGTTTTTGAGTTTATGCTGTGACGTCTCTATATAAGTCCCCGTATGGGAACAAAGCTCAAACTTATAAACTGTACTTGCATCGCCCTCTGAGGTTGAAGAAATGGCACTTATTATGTTTTTCCATTCTGGTCTATACGACCACATTTCATTATTAATTGATTGTGATATATCTATGATATTCATAAAATAAACTTATTTGAGTTCCAGCTGTGATAATTAACTTTTAGAGTTGATCTATTTTTCAGCTACTTCAGGAGTAGAACCAGAAGTTACTTTTATAATATTAGTTACACGATGTTCTTTATCGCCAGGGTTAATAGATTCGGGGAGTACCCCGTATAAAAATCTTGGTTAAATTTTAGCCCTGACACACGTTCAACGACTGGAATGCACTCATCTTCTGTCGTACCTGGGTATACTGTCGATTCATAAACAATAATGTCATTTTTATCTATAACATCACCTAGCATTTCACTAGCTTTAATTAATTGTGTTAAATCTGGTTGTTTGTGCTCATCGATAGGCGTTGGAACAGTAACGGTTATACATTGCACGAATTTAGATCTTCTTTAGTTGCACTATAAGGCAGATTTGCAACTGCCTCTAATTTTTCAGCTGAACATTCTAACGTTTTATCTACAAATTTTTTCAATTTTTCGACACATCGGTAATTAATGTCAAAACCTAATATATTGAATTTTCTTCCAAACTCTATGGCCTGTGGCAATCCCACATATCCGAGACCGATAACACCGATTTTAACGGGACCAAATGTAAAACTCATTATCTATTCCTATACTTCTTGAATTCATTAATGTAACTATAATATTGCAGGGAAGCTTCAATACCTAAACTCAAAGTAATACAGTTCTAAAATAAGGTCCATAATTTTAATTGAAAGTATTTATTCATCATACTTCCAACTAAAATGCCTGGCATACTTATTGTACAAAACAAATATCAACACAAATAAAACCAACTCTATACTTTCGGGTATTTGAAAATATTCACCTAAAACACCTAATAAGGACATAAATACAGAAGCTATGGAGATGACGATTAATGTTTGTCGTGAAGTCAGACCTGCGCGTTGTAATATGTGGTGTAAGTGATCTCGATCGGGCTTAAAAGGTGATTTACCTTTGCGGTATCTACGCATAACAATTGCCAGCATATCCATTAAAGGTATTGAACATATCCATAATGCAGTTACAGGTCTAAACGAAGCATTTTCACCTTGCGTGCCAATAGTCAATAACCATATAACGCTTAAGCCAATAAACATGCTACCGGCATCACCCATAAATATTTTTTTACTATATTTTTTGAGATACCCAAGATTAGACATCAAATAAGGTAAAGTTGCAGTAGCCAATATGAGTGGGTAAGTTAAATAACCAGTATTGCCACTTATTAAAAATAATATCGCAATGGCAGTAAAAGTATTTAAGCTTAAACTACCAATTAAACCGTCAATACCATCAACCATATTATAAGCATTGATCACCACAATAATGGCAAAGTAGGTAAACACAATTCCTGCAGGACCTAGTTCAATATCACCAAAACTAAATAAATCACCTAAATTTGATATATAACCACCCACACCATAAATCATTAAACTGGCGATAATAATCTGCCCAACAATACGAATGCGTACTTTAAGGTCAAATTTATCGTCAAGTGCCCCAATAAATACCATCATTGCTGACGCTATAAGATACATACGTAATTCTAAGGTATTAGGCAACCAGATAAGACTTGCCGCTAATACCGCAGCAAATATTGATATACCACCAATCAACGGTACTTGCCCATCATGGTGTTTACGGGCATTAGGTTTATCAACTAAGCCAACATCAATGGCAATAGGTTTAAATACCTTTATTGCAATAAAAGCAAAACAAAAGGCAGTTAAGGCAGCAATGAACATTACAGACACTCCTATGAACCTCTAACTTTAACAGGTTCAGTCGAGCCTGTTGTATACTCTGTTAATTTATCAGTGATAGTTGAATTGCGAGCACCACTATTGTCACCTTTAATTGAAAAGTAACGCACTAACACAATTAGCACTGATAGAATTCCACCTAACATGGTACCTAATATAACAATTAAAGCTCGTTTAGGTTTTGCTTTTTCTTCCGGTGCATTGGCAGGGTCAATAGTTTTTAAAACATACTCTAGTGACACTTCCGCCAACATGATAGTTTTGGTTTGTTGCTCTATTAGCTGATAGAACACAGTTTGCATATCCGCTAATTGAGTTTCTTGTAGTTTTGAAGATAAATAATCGATACTACGTTGCGCTTCGGCTTTGTCTTGTTCGCGTATCGCAGCGTTGATATCACTAACTAGCCATAACAACCATTGTGTGGCAATTTCTGGTGAATAATGCTCGATTTCTAACGTAATCATACCCGTTTCTTTATCTTTAGCTACAGTTAAAATTTCTTTAAAAGCTTTAAAAGCCTCCCATGAAGAAGGTTGTGCTTTTTTGGGTGCTTTAACTTCTCTTATCCATATTTTTGTTTTAGCGTTATAAACATCTTCATCTAATATCAGATTGTTACTATTAAGGTCCCAGTTTTCAGCCGCCATTAAGGGTACTAATAATTGATGTTTGTTGATGAAATTTTCTAGAAAAACTCGAGACTTTAATACTTCAAGTGCCAGGCCTGTTTTATCTGTGCCACCAGCATTAAGGTTAATACCAGCTAAACTTGCTAAACCACCAAACTGGCCCGCCATTTTAGCTAATCCACCTGCTCCACTTTGCTCACTGGCTGGGGCTAATAAGGTTGTCGCTTGGTAAATGTTAGGTTGATTAATAGCATAGATAATTGACGCTATCGAAAACAATCCACTAATAGCAATGATCAATAACTTTCCTGACCAAACAGCATGCCAAAGCTCTGCTAGATCAATTTCGTCGTCTTCGGGAAGGTGTTGTTGCTGGTAAAATTCTTTTGAATTCATTGCCTCGACTTCTTTTGAAGTACTTCCTTGCAATTTATGACTTTTCACAGTAACTCGCATTTAAGTTCATTTTAATAACTATTCCTATAAGCATCGAAATCATTAATATACATGCAGCACCTAGGATGAATGCGTATTATAACAAGGTCTTTGTTGTTTTTAATAGTGCTTTATTGTCTTTCTATCGAAAACATCTACGTAATTGATGTTTATACTCTAAAGCACGATTATATTGATAATTCATTTCTAATTATCAAACTATTGATTTTACTAGTCGTTTAAATAACAACTTACAACTGTGATAGTAAGTTGTTTGACCGCCGAAAGTACAATCTATATAAGATAAGCCGAAAAATTAAATTTACAAGCTTCCTATTGCCGCTACTGCTACTGCTGAATTATAGATTATTTGGGTAACAGCTGACCACAATGTTAAACCGTCTTTATATTCTAGATCTAATGGGATTACGATGGTATCACCAGCTTCTAGAAAATCATCTTGGTTTGAAAACCAGTTATTATTACTCGCTAAACGAACTGAACCATCCGCCTTAATAATGTAAATGCGCTCTTCATCCGCTCGAGTTTTCAAACCACCGGAACGATCAATATAGTCTTCAATATCAAGAATGTTTTTATAAATATGTGATGTCGCATATTGAACTTCACCGATAACACTTACTGATTCACGAACTTTCGGTATATATAATGCGTCACCATCATCTAAACGAATATTATCATTATTTTCATTGCTTATTACGTGTGGTAAATCTATTACTAAACGGCCAACAGCTTGTGTAACGGTTAGTTTATTTAGCAAAGCGGACGATTCTGCAAGTTCTGCATTGTTAGCATCATCATTTGTGAGATTTAGTTGCGCGGTTTCATTTTGCAATTGTGTTTTTAAATAGGCTATTTTTTCCGCTTCTTGTCTTTTGAGTGCTTCACGGGTAAATATTGCAGCTGAAGCATCGGCTTCATCTGTTAAGCCACCTGCTCGTTGAAGAACATCATGTAAACTCTCGCCCTTTTTCAAGATATAAGTTCCTGGGAAAACAACTTCTCCAGCAAGTTTAATTGAGCGTTTTTCTTGCCAATCAGGTATGCGTTTAATATGTAGCGTATCAAGCGATTTTAACAAGAAAGTATTATTTAAATTAATATTTTGATGAGTTACTTCAGCACTTTCTCGGCCGTCATGACTAAAACGTACCAAATCTGCATCCACTAAATAACTCGACTCTTTTAATCCGCCCGCCAAACTGATCAGTTCGTTACTGCTCATGTTTACAACGTAAGGATACTGCCCTGGAAAATGAACATCACCTGATATACTCACTATGTTTTGTGCAAGAGATTTATCAGCTTGTTGGCGTAACTCAGTAATTAAGTTACTCAACAATTCAGTTCTTGGTGTATTTCGGTCAAATAAATACAAGCGATCAAGTGCGGATAGTTTGATATTTTTACCATTCTCACTGGTTAGGTCGATGTATAACACTTCAGTGTTTAATTGCTTGTTTTTTCTGGCTAATAAAGCATACTGCAATTCAGAATTTTGGGTGTAGCCCATCGCTGCATTGAGTAGATCATTTACCGTTGCATTTTTTGTTAACGGGTAGTCACCAGGATTACGCACTGCGCCTTTCACGCTAACAATGTTAGCTAGCTCTGCCAGCTCTGCTTGTGCTTTTAGTACATTAAGTAACGGTGTTAAGCTTTCACTACGATTACGTTGTTTATTAAATACGTAAATTGTATCTTCAGCTTGTAACAAGAAATCAGATGATTGGTCTTTGGCTTTTATATATTGAGAAAAATTAACATTATGGCTGGTTAATTTACCTGTAATAGGATTTTTACGGGTAATTAAAATATATTCTAAATCAGGTTGAGCTTTAAAATCATTAATACTAAGCAGAATATCGCTTAACTTAGTATTTTTATGCCAACCGTAAACTCCTGGGCGCTGCACATGTCCTTTAATAGTAATACTTTGTTCTAATGATGATAAAACAGCACCAACCTCTATAGTATCGCCATTTTTGATTTTACTGTTATAGCCAGTGAGTAAATTAACACTTATTACTGAGCGTAAACCACTGTCATTAATTCGAGCTATTTTACCTACTTTCTTATATGCGCTGGCCGTCACGCCACCCGCTAATTTTATGACTTGTGTTATGCTTTGTTCATTTTTAAGTTCGTAAATAGCCGGTCGGTTTACTTCGCCTTTTACGCCAACAGTTTTATTCACCGTCGGGATAAAGACTACATCACCTGCCATTAAACTGATGTCGCCTGATGTATCACCTTGTAATAATAGTTGATATAAATCTAACTCAGCGATTACTTTGCCACGGCGCTTCACTTGAATATTACGCAGAGAGCCAATTTCATTAATACCACCAGCGGCATATATTGCTTGAGTTACCGTTGCTAATGAACTTAAAGTATATGACGCCGCTCGATAAGCTTCACCAAGCACAAAAACACGGATAGAGCGTAATTCACCCATTGAAATATTACTTTTCACACCTAACTTACGTTCTTGTATTATATCGGTGATCAAGCTTTTCGCTTCACTAAAACTCTGCCCTGCGATGTTTACTGGGCCTAACTTTGGAATATCGACATTACCCTGTCGATTGATAATCAAGTTATAAGAGACTGTTTCTTTGCCGTAAAGCTGTACTGATAACGTATCGCCGGGGCCTAAGACATATGCTGATGGAATAGGTACATCTGAAACAGGAGCAAAAGTTGATGGCTCGCCTGCAAATAAATCATAGCCAAAAGGTTTTAGCTTCTGTGTGTTTTGAACGGCAGAAAACTGAAGACTTTTACTTTTGATTGTTTTGCTTTCTTCAGCAATTTCATTTTTGTTTTGAGGCTCAAAACTCTGTTTACTGACTTCGTTATTTCTTGCCGGTACTAATTGATTTAAAGACGGAGACGCTTGCACAGTACTACTGCCAGTAGCACTTCCAAAACCTTTAAATGCGGATAAGTCGACCCCCATACTGCTTGCAAGGGCTTGTTGTTGGCTAGGAGATAACTGTTTGAATTGTTCTATTTGTGCTTGACTTATTTCAGCAGAAACGACATTAAACGCGCTAGTAATAAGAAACGATGCAAGTGTGATTTTGGCAAAAAATAACTTCATTGGTTTATTTAACTTCTAATAATTAATAGCAGTGTAGTTTTAATTATTGGATAAACAAATGAGCTTTGAAGAACAAGTAAGCTTTTTATTATATCCATATAACAATAAGTCAAAGGTATGACATTAATGAATTTAATTCATACCTAAAAAGAGCGCGAAAGGATAGACTAATTATTGGTGTTTGTCAAAAACTTGATATACCAAGGCATGGCTTTATCGATACCTTGTTGAATGCGATATTCCGGTTGAAAGCCAATTAATTCCTTAGCCTTTGAGATATCGGCTTGTGAGTGTCTTACATCACCCGCTCTAAATTCTCGATATATGGCTTTTTTAGTATAACTGACGTTATTAGACGAAAGTGCTTCAGCTAAACTGGAAAAAAGTTCATTCAATGTCGTTCTATCACCCAGTGCCACATTAAACACTTGGTTTTTTCCTTCATCTGTTGCAGTTGCTGCTAATATGTTTGCTTGAACCGCATTTTCGACGAAACAAAAATCACGACTCGTTTCTCCATCGCCATTGATAAATAAGTCTTGGTTTTCAATCATAGCAGCGGTCCATTTAGGGATAACAGCTGCGTAAGCACCATCAGGGTCCTGACGTTTACCAAAAACGTTAAAGTAGCGTAATCCTGTAGCATTTAAACCATAGGTTTTATGAAATACTTCAGCATAAAGCTCATTAACATATTTTGTAACGGCATACGGTGATAATGGTTTACCAATGTTATCTTCTACTTTCGGTAAAGCAGGATGATCGCCATAAGTCGAGCTTGATGCGGCATAAACAAAAGTAGCCACTTTCGCATCTTTGGCAGCGGTAAGCATATTCAAAAAACCAGTGATATTGGCAGAGTTAGTTAAAATTGGGTCGGCAATCGAGCGTGGTACTGAACCAAGCGCCGCTTGATGTAATACATAATCTACCGTTAGGCTATCAACAGTTAACGCTTGCTGACAATCTTCAAAATTTCTAATGTCACCTTTAATAAATGTAAAGTTCAGCCATTGTTCGGAAGATACTTCTGATTGAACTTCATCTAAATTATGCTGATGTCCGGTAGCAAAGTTATCTAATCCAATAACTTTTTGATCTAATAACAATAACGTTTCCAATAAATTTGAACCAATAAAACCAGCAACGCCAGTGATAAGCCAAACTTTAGGTGTTTGTTTAAGCTGTTTTTTTACTTCATCGTACTTTGACATTATTACTTCCATTTTGTGTTAATTGCCTTAATTCAAAGACCTGACTTTGTATGTTATGAAAATTTCAGTTTCACTATTCACTTGAGCTATTAATTTTAACTATAAGCGCATATCAACAGATTCTTTCGGTAATACATATTTCAAATCATAAAGTACATGGTTTGTTTTGCCTAGAGCACGAATGTTATCGGCTCCCATTGTTTTAAATTCATTATGTGAAACTGCAAGAATAATCGCATCATAATGACCTGTTTCAGGCTGTTTTGTTAGGCTTAAATTATATTCATGTTCTGCTTGCTCAGTCGAACACCAAGGGTCAGTAATATCCACATTTATATTATATTCTTTTAACTCGCTTACAATATCTACAATTTTGGTATTACGTAAGTCAGGACAGTTTTCTTTAAAAGTTAGCCCCATAATCAATACGTTCGCGCCTTCAACTTGTATACGTTTATGCAACATATTTTTCACTAATTGCGAAACTACATAAGCGCCCATACCATCATTTAACCGTCGACCTGCAAGGATCATTTCTGGATGATAACCTACCGACTGTGCTTTATGGGTTAAATAGTAAGGATCAACACCGATACAGTGGCCACCGACTAAGCCTGGACGAAATGGTAAGAAATTCCACTTGGTTCCCGCTGCTTCTAATACTTCCAATGTGTCGATATTCAGCTTGTTAAAAATTATTGATAATTCATTGATCAGCGCAATGTTAACATCACGTTGTGTATTTTCGATTACCTTAGCCGCTTCAGCAACTTTAATCGAACTTGCTTTATGTGTGCCAGCAACAATAATTGAGCGGTATAAATCATCAACTAACGTCGCAATTTCAGGTGTTGAACCTGAAGTTACTTTTAAAATATTAGTAACTCTATGCTCTTTATCACCAGGATTAATACGCTCAGGTGAATAACCAGCGTAAAAGTCTTGGTTATATACCAGGCCAGAAACACGTTCTACTACTGGGATACATGCTTCTTCGGTTGCACCGGGGTAAACGGTCGACTCATAGATAATAATATCGCCGGCATGAATTACTTTACCTAACATTTCACTGGCTTTGATTAGTGGTGTCAAATCTGGCTGTTTATGTTCATCTATTGGTGTAGGTACAGTGACTATATAGACATTTGCCGTTTTTAAATCTTCAACATTAGATGAGTAGCTTAGCGCCGTGGTTTCTGCAAGTTCTTTATCGCTGACTTCTAGTGTACTATCTGTGCCACTTTTTAACTCTTGAATACGCGCCTGATTGATATCGAAACCTAAAGTTTGATATTTCTTACCAAACTCAACTGCCAGTGGTAAACCGACATAACCTAGGCCAATAACAGCTAATTTTACATCACTCAAATTTTTTAACATTTCATTCATTCCGTTTTACTTTCAAATTTTTATATATTAGAAAAGGCTAAATACCGTTTATCGCCGCAACTGCTACCGCAGCATTATATATGATTTGTGTCGCCGTTGACCACAATGTTAAATCATTCATATATTCGGAGTCTAGTGGTACAACAATAGTATCGCCTGGTTTTAGTGACGTTCCAGATGAACCTGCAAACCAGTTACTGTTTTCAACCATTTTAATACTGCCATTGGCAGATATAACGTAAATGCGCTCTTCATCGGCGCGCTTTTTAGCCCCACCACTTTGTATGATGTAGTCTTCAGCGGTCATTGTTGCGTCATATAAATGTGAAGAGCTGACTTGTACTTGGCCAATAACATTGATTGAGTTTTTCTTAGTTGGCACATAAAGTACATCGCCGCCCTCTAGAAGTATTTCTTCACTTTTTTGTGTCATAACATCAGGTAAGTTAATGACTAAGCGACCAACAGGCTCTAATTCTGTGATATCGGCTAACAATTTTTGAGCATCGTCATATGAGGTAGATGCACCTTTTTCGGTTAGCGATTTTGACGCCATTTCAATGCGTAAATCACCGGCTAGTTTGATCAGGTTTTTCTGTTCTAATTCTTTTAATTGTGTTCGAGTAAATACCGAGGCATCTGGGTGAGCATACTCTGTTAAACCACCAGCTTTAACAATTAAGTCGGCTAATGTTTCACCACGACGAATGGTATATTTACCAGGAAAAACAAATTCACCACGTAATTCAACTACATGATTTTCACTCCACGCGGGAATTTTATGTACATTCAAGCGATCTTTACTCCTTAAAGTGATATTAGACTGCTTATCACCCGCTAGTGCTGAACCCAAGTCTACGTTTAATGACAGCTTTGTTGCGCCGTTTTGATTAAAGTCGTTTCGGGTAACTTCTGCTCGCGCTAAATATGCTGACTCTTTGACCCCGCCTGCTGCTGCAATTAAATCACTAACATTGGCATTTTTTACCAAAGGATAAACGCCTGGAAACTTAACTTGGCCATCAACTTCAACTAATTGAATAGGCTGACCAGAAGCCCCTTGTTGTCGTAACTTTCTTAATACTGGCGCTAGCAAACGCTGACGAGAAAACAGCGCCATTTCACGAAGGTTCAATTCTTCATCTAAAGTGCCATTGGTAATTTGCACTAACGACTGATTTGCTATGCTTTCAGCTTCTGTATCAGTGTTAGTTGTTAATGGTGACTTTAAAGCATTAGAGCCATATTTTTTCCAAAAAGAATTTTCTTGATAGTAGCTTTTCGCTTGTTCACGCTCTTTGGCGAATAATTGCTCTTGGGTAAAAGCTAATTCATCTAATGACATTTTTTCATCGATGTGTTTACTAACATTTGAAAATAATAATAATTTATCATTAGGTAATAAAACCAGATTATCTGCGCTGTCTTGCTGTGGGTTTTCAAGTGCTTTAGCTAAGTTAAATTGTAATAACTCAATGTTTCTCGCTTTATCTTTTTGGCGCACAACTAGACCATAATTTAGGTCAGCGTAAGGTAGAACGTGAGAATTTAACGTCGGTAATAAATCCGCTATTTTTATGCCTTTTTGCCACTGATATTTACCTGGTCGGCTCACGGCACCAATGACAGTTATAGATTGTTCGTACACGCCTGAACTTTCTAAAACACGAATATAGTCACCACTGTGTAATAATTGTTTACGTGCTTGCTGGTCTGTTAAATCAATATTAACAATACTGCGTAAACTTTGTTTGTTGAAACGTTCAACAATCGTTGATTGCGGGTAAGCAGAAGGCAATAAACCGCCAGCCATAGCTAACAAATGATTATAGTTCTCACCAGTTTTAAGTTCGTATATTGCAGGACGTCGAACCGCACCACGTATTGAAACACTCTGACTTTGTGTAGGTATGAAAACCACATCACCTGATTGCAGTAACATGTCACTTGATGAGTCGCCATGAATAAGCAAGTCGTACAGGTCAACCGTTTGCACTATTTTGCCTGCGCGCTTAACCGAAATATTACGTAACGAGCCAATATCACTGACGCCTCCGGCCGCAAAAATTGCATGCGTAACGGAAGATAATGAGCTTAAGGTATAAGGCCCAGGTTTGTATGCTTCGCCAAGCACAAAAATACGCATAGAACGCAACTCAGCTAAACTAACCACCACATTAACACCAATAATGCTTTGTTTAATTTTTTCAGCTAAAAACTGTTTCATTTCAGCAAAAGCTAAACCAACAATTTTAATCGGCCCAATATTAGGTACTAGTACTGTACCTTCGCGCGTTATTGGCAATACGTATTCAGCATTTTCTTTACCGTATATTTGAATCGATAGTTGATCACCTACCCCAAGTATATATTGCTCAGGAATAGCAATATCCATAGCAGGCGTAAAAGTATTCGGGGCGTTAGCAAAAACATCCATGCCAAATCTTTCTAGCGGTTTAAATAATTCTGCGTCAGTTTCAAAGGCACTCGTTTGATTTTTTTCTTCAATATCAACTTGCGCCTGAGGGCGAGGTGAAACTTCTGTTGATGGTAGCTGTGCTTGCTGATTGTTTGTGGAAATTTGCCCCATAACAGCATTTAAATCAACGCCCATGCTTTGCGCTAAGGCTTGTTGCTGAGATTTTGGTAAGTTTTTAAATTGTGCAATTTGTTGTGGGGTTATTTGCGCTGAAAATACGCTAAAAGATACAAGGTAAATAGCGAGCATGCGCGTCAGGTAGCGAGTGAAATTAATCATGTTGACGTACTTCTTCCTGTTGATACGTGAATAGAGTATTGGAACTAGTTAATAAAGTTGATATTAATGTGATAGAAATTACATTACGTTGATTTTGAGCATTAAAACCAATATTGACCTTTATTACTGATTGTTCACGGATTATTAAATACTAAAAATTAGAAAATATGCAAACAGAAAGCCTTAACGGTTTTTGAAGTCGTATTTATGTTTGCTAATCTCTGTTGATTAACCTCAATTCATGATTGTTAATTTGAGGTAAATATATGCCGTGCAGTTTAGCAGTAAGCGTATCGTCATTAAAGCAACATTTAATTATCTGTAGTAGTTCTTAAGCGAAATACAGCAAAAAACACATAACTTTCCGCTCATTAAATAAGAGATTAGCCTGACAGACTTGCCTTTCAATGCTAGCAAAGGTATAAAACGGGCTGGCTAAAGCTATTTAACACAATTTTGCTCGACAAATTGCCGCATTGACCAGCATGCAGATTCAGCTGAATAATAATAATTATGATGTCGAGCATACTCTTTAAAGGAATTTTTAAATGACAAAACCTACAGCAGGCACTTTTTTCGGTCACCCGAAAGGACTGTTTCTTTTATTCGGTACTGAAATGTGGGAACGTTTCGGTTATTACGGTATGCGTGCCCTTTTGGTACTTTATTTAGTTGCCAGTGTACAAGATGGTGGTTTCGGCTGGACTAATGCTGAAGCATTAAGCTTATACGGTACCTTTACCATGGCGGTGTACTTAACACCGGTAATTGGTGGTTGGTTAGCCGATAACTTTATTGGTCAACGTAGAGCAATTATTTTAGGCGGGATTATATTTTCATTAGGTTACTTTACCTTAGGTATTCCTAAATCCATGCTAGTTGGCATGGAAGAAACTGTTTTCTATATTGGCTTAACGCTAATTGTTATTGGTAACGGTTTGTTTAAAGCTAACGTATCAAGCTTAGTAGGTGACTTATACGAAGATGGCGATCATCGTCGTGACGGCGCTTTCACTATTTTCTACATGGGTATCAACTTAGGTGCATTTTTGGCACCTATCACTGTGGGTGTTTTAGGTGAGCAAGTTAACTGGCATTACGGCTTTATTCTTGCCGGTTGTGGTATGTTAATTGGTTTAACACTGCAATTACTTTTTGCTAAAAAATACTTAGGCGACATTGGTGTTGAGCCTTCGGCTAAACGCACTGATGGTAAACAAGAAGCGCATGCACCATTAACTTCAGACGACTTTGATCGTATGAAAGTTATCTTAATCATGAGTATGTTCTCGGTTATTTTCTGGGCTGGTTTTGAGCAAGCGGGTGGTTTATTTACTATTTACGCTTCAGACTTTACTGATCGTACTATTTTCGGCATGGAAGTGGCTGCTTCGTCGTTCCAATCGTTGAATGCGATGTTCATTATTATGCTTGCACCTGTTGTGGCTTCTGTTTGGGTTAAAATGGGCTCAAATGAACCTACATCTCCTAAAAAGTTCGCACTTGCGATGGTATTTCTAGCCTTAGGTTTCTTTGTTATGCTTTGGGCAACTATGGTTCAAGGCGGCGACGTTACTGTTAAAGTTAGCATGTTGTTCTTAGTATTTGCTTACCTTTTCCATACGCTTGGTGAACTATGTTTGTCACCGATTGGTTTATCTATGGTAACAAAACTAGCACCGCTTAAATTCACCTCATTATTAATGGGTATTTGGTTCTTCTTTACGGCTTTATCTAACTGGTTAGCTGCATTTATTGGCTCGTTTGTTGGTGAAGGGCAAGAGATGGTCGACAACGCTGCAAACATCTTCATGGGTGTAGGCTCAGCAGCGCTAGTAACGGGTATTATTATCTTCTTGTCGGCTGGTAAGTTAGTGCAATGGATGCATGGCGCAGAAGGTGATAACGCGCATAATCTTGAAGACAAAATTGAAGAAGAGATTGCGGTTACCGGAACACATGAAGGTATCTCTGAAAAGCAATAAAAGAGCAGCTTTAAGTTAGAAGATATTAGCTGTAAGTTTTAAGCTGTCAGTAAAAGACTAGAGCAAAACACATCTGTGTGGCACTTGTTTTTGTCTGATAGCTGACAGCTTTTAACTTTGAACTATCTTTTTAGCTTTGAACTATCTTTTAGCTTTTGTTAAAAACGAGTAATATTCAGTTATTACTCGTTTTTTTATAGCTGATTTTTATACATAACTTTTAACCCTAAACAGCACTTCGTCTGAGGAGTTAAGCTTTGAATATTAAATTTTCTAAAAGTTCTGCAAAAGAAAATATTAAATCAAAAAATCAAAGAGATATAATTCGCCAACAAGTAAGGCAATTACGTCAAGACTTAACTAGCAAACAGCAAACCGACGCCGCGCTCCAGTTATTAGCCCGCTTTAGTGTTGATGAAAAAATACTATCAGCCAATAGTATTGCCCTGTACCTTAGCAATGATGGCGAACTTGACACTGAAATATTGATTGAATGGTGCTGGCAACAAGGTAAGCAGGTTTATTTACCTGTTTTGCACCCTTTTGCTAAAGGACATTTGCTTTTTTTACATTATGAGCGTCGAACTCCATTGGTGAACAATCGCTTTGGTATTGCTGAGCCTAAACTTGATGTGAGTAAAGTTATTGTGCCACATCAACTTGATATTATTTGTACGCCTTTAGTCGCTTTTGACCACTTAGGTGCACGCTTAGGCATGGGTGGAGGCTTTTACGATCGCACCTTAAGCCGTTGGCACCAACATCATCAACAGCAAAGTACCGTCAAACCCTACCCTATTGGTTTAGCGCATGACTGCCAACTTGTTGCCCCCTTACCTTCTGAGTCTTGGGATATTCCATTACCTGAAATAATCACTCCAAGCATGCATTATAAATTTAATTAAAGCTTGGTTTTTAAACTTTTTTGTTTGCTATAATGCGCGACAAAAGAAAAAACTAAAACCTAAAATCTTAGCTGTCAGCTATCAGCTGTCAGAAAAATCAAAAGCCAACCCGTGAGTGTGGTGCTTGTTTTTACTGACAGCTGAGAGCTTTTAGCTAAAAACTAAGATCTTAGCTGTAAGCTATCAGTTATTAGCTTTCAGAAAAATCAAAAGCCAACTCATTAGTGTGGTACTTGTTTTCACTGACAGCTGACAGCTTTAAACTTTACACTGTGTTTTAACCAACAACTAAAACAAAGGTTTTCAAATGACTCAAGATGAAATGAAAAAAGCAGCGGCGATTAAAGCGCTCGACTATATCAAAGCCGATACTATCGTTGGTGTTGGTACTGGCTCAACGGTGAACCACTTTATTGATGCACTTGCTACGGTTAAAGACAACATTATCGGTGCTGTATCGAGCTCAGAGGCTTCAACAGAGCGCTTAAAATCGTACGGCATTGAAGTGTTTGAGCTTAATAATGTTGACAGCATTGATGTTTATGTTGATGGTGCTGATGAAATCAACCCGCACATGCATATGATCAAAGGTGGCGGCGCTGCACTAACACGCGAAAAAATAGTTGCCGCTGTTGCTAAAACCTTTGTTTGTATCGCTGATAACAGCAAACAAGTTCCAATGCTAGGTAGCTTCCCTTTACCCGTTGAAGTGATCCCAATGGCACGCAGTTATGTAGCGCGAGAATTGGTGAAACTCGGTGGTGATCCAGCCTACCGTCAAGGGGTTGTTACTGACAATGGCAATGTGATTATTGATGTGCACAACCTAACAATAATGGATCCTAAAGCACTAGAAAACAGCATTAATGCCATTGCAGGAGTGGTA
>TARA_R110001592_G_scaffold16881_14_pt1 | contig 33460 bp, 31 predicted proteins | sample TARA_R110001592 | Tara Oceans TARA_R110001592 (sample SAMEA4398387) | marine metagenome | biome: Polar Biome; feature: [SRF] surface water layer (ENVO:00010504); material: water (ENVO:00002006), including particulate matter (ENVO:01000060) such as... | depth 5 m | reverse complement strand
CCTGTTTGATTTGAATCGTCATCAATAGACTGCTTGCCCATAATGACAAGATCAGGGCTTTCTTTCTCGACCAAGGCTTTCAATGTTTTAGCAACGGCAAGTGGCTCTACGCCGCCCAAATCAATAGCATCATCGGTTTTAACCAAAATGCCTCTATCTGCGCCAATCGCCATAGCGGTGCGAATTTGTTCTTGTGCCTTTTCTGGGCCGATCGTCACGACGATAACTTCGCTGGCCTTGCCGGATTCTTTTAAGCGGACGGCTTCTTCGATAGCGATTTCGTCAAACGGGTTAATTGACATTTTCACGTTTGCCAGATCGACACCGCTGCCGTCAGACTTCACACGGATTTTAACGTTGTAATCAACGACGCGTTTGATGGGGACTAATATTTTCATATGGGGTGTACTCCGAATATTGGGGAATATGAATGAATCAATTTTGTGACATAAAATATGCCAGCGCAAGTAGTAATAGGGTTAGCCCCTGAAGGCCGACACGCGCCTGCATCAATCTGTTTCCATATTTCTCATTGAACGCGCCCCCCTTGACCATTGAATAAATGCCAATGACAAGGACGCCGACAACGGATAGGGCGCTTAAGATAATAAGAGTTGGAAAAATCATATTCATGTTTTAATCCTACAAGCCTTGAATTAAATTGTACAGTGCACTATAAGATTTTGCGCTGCAATATTAGTAAATACAAATGTTTGCATTTTTATGTAGTATAATGTATAGTTAGCTCAAATTAAAAAACGGGTGAACGGAATGACGAAAGACTTTACAACACGGGCAACCAATATTTATTGGAGTTACCGTTGGAACAGAACAGATAATCCGGTAGTTTTCTTTTGTAATCCAAAGGTGAACACGAATGTGATCTATACTTTGGAGGAGCTGCAAAACATCGTATCGCGCAGTGACAAAGAGAATACGTTTATACCGATACCGCGTAATGTCATGCAAAATGCGCTGGATGCGTATGATGTTAAACTAACGCTAGCGGCTTAAAGATATAAGATAATTTACATCAAGATCAGTATCCGAAAGCATAAATTCATTCTTAAAGGGGTTATATATTAACCCCTTTATTGTGCGCGCTTTTAAACCATGTTGACGGGCGTTGCGCGCAATTTCTGATGGTTTAACAAATTTTTTCCATGTATGCGTCCCTTTGGGAACCCATCGCAAGATTCGCTCGGCGGCGACAATGCCCAACATATAGGACTTTGGGGTTCTGTTCAGCGTAGACATAATGAGCAAACCGCCGGGCTTTAACCTATTGATACAGTGCTCCATAAAGATGTGTGTGTCGGCGACATGCTCTATAATCTCTAAGGCCAGCACAATATCGTAGCTTTGCTTTAAATTCTGCACATCGTCGGCTTTGTATGTGATATCCAGCCCTGAATCACTCGCATGGCTTTGAGCCACAGAGATCGCATTTTCATCAGCATCAACCCCTGTTACGGCCGCGCCCATGCGCGCCATCGGTTCACACACCAAGCCACCGCCGCAACCAATATCAATAACATCAAGGCCATCAAGCGCATTAAGCGCGTCAAAATCACGATCAAAATGATTACAGATCTGTTCTTTTATGAATCCTAAGCGCACAGGGTTTAATCTGTGAAGCGGTGCAAACGGGCCTTTCGGGTCCCACCAATGGCTGGAATCCTTTGAAAAATGACTAATTTCATCGTGATCGACAGAACTATGAGGATCACTTTTTTTGCTTTCGCCTATGGAAGACATAACAAATCCCTTTGATTTTTTCTTTGCAAGTGAGTATGGATAACCATCGTAGGAAAAACAAGACAAATGAAATAGACAAAAGTTTTTAATTATGGCGCTTATTGTTGCAAAATTTGGTGGAACATCCGTTGCGGATATTGAACGTATAGAACGCGCAGCCGATAAGGTTGTGCGCGAGGTCGAAGCGGGGCATAAAGTTGTTGTCGTCGTCTCGGCAATGTCCGGTGTGACCAATCAACTGGTTGATTATTGCAGCCAGATTAGTCCGATGCATGATGTTCGTGAATATGACACCGTTGTATCCAGCGGTGAACAAGTGACGTCCGGCCTCATGGCGATGGCGTTGCAAAAGCGCGGCGTTACGGCGCGTTCTTGGCTGGGGTGGCAAATTCCGATTAAGACGAATGCCACGCATGGTAAAGCGCGCATAGAGGGCATCGAAACCGAAGAACTGCATAAGCGCCTTAATAATGGTGAGGTTGCCGTTGTACCCGGATTTCAGGGCGTGACGAAGTTAAACCGTATATCGACGCTGGGACGCGGCGGATCAGACACAACGGCGGTTGCTTTGGCTGCGGCGTTGCAGGCGGATCGTTGTGATATTTATACTGACGTATCAGGCGTGTACACCGCCGACCCGCGCATCGTACCCAATGCCCGTAAAATTCATAAGATTGCCTATGAGGAGATGCTGGAGCTTGCATCACTCGGTAGTAAGGTTCTGCAAACCCGCTCAGTTGAAATGGGCGCAAAAAACAGCGTGCCTATTCAGGTGCTTTCAAGCTTTGATGAAGAAGTCGGGAGCGCGTTAAAAGGAACATTAGTGACAACAGAGGATAAGATCGTGGAACAAGAAGTCGTAACCGGAATTGCACATAGTCGTGATGAATCAAAAGTAACTGTGGTTGGCGTGGAAGACGTTCCGGGTGTTGCGGCGCGTTTATTCGAACCCTTGGCGGCGGCATCGGTCAATGTTGATATGATCGTTCAGAACATCTCTGCCGAAGGGCGCACGGATATGACCTTTACAGTCCCGCGCAATGAACTTGATCTGGCGGTTAGAACCATCAAGGAAAAAGTCGATTTATCATATAAAGAAGTGGTTATTGATGAAAACGTTGCCAAAGTATCCGTTGTGGGTATTGGTATGCGTAGCCACGTTGGTGTTGCGAACAAGATGTTTAAAACACTTGCGGCAAAAAATATTAATATTCAGGTTATTTCAACATCTGAAATTAAAATCAGCGTGTTAATCGGTGATGATTATACCGAGCTTGCCGTGCGCGCCTTACATTCCGCTTATGGTTTGGAAGAGGGCTAGAAGAAGACGTAAAAATAGCGTATCATCCTTTCATTATGAGAGACCCATTACCAGTTGATGAACTGGAAGCAGTTGCCGATATGGAAGTAGGCGAGGCGCTTCGTCGTACGCGCCTTTACTATGGCAAATCCCTGGAAGATATCGAAAAGGCATTACGCATACGTGCCTGTCAGATTGACGCGATTGAACGCGGCGATTTGGCGGCGTTGCCGGGGCGCGTTTATGCGATTGGCTTTGTGCGCAGTTATGCGGAATATCTGGATCTTGATGGCGGCAAAGTCGTTCAACTGTTCAAAACGCAATATATGGGCGCGCAGAATAACAACGCGGCACTTTCATTTCCTGTGCCGGCATCAGAAACAAAAACACCGGCCTTGTGGCTGGTTGTTTTTGCATTGATTTTTGCTTCCGGTTTTATTGTGTATTGGAATAACCGGCATCAACCCGACCGCGCAATTGTTGAACAGATCGAAACCATGCCGGAGCGCATTGAGGCGCATATCAATACTGCCATTAAGCCCAATATCGTCAATGATGCCTCTGATACCCTATTAACAACGGTCAACGGTACGGTAGAGCAGCAGCAATCACCGATTGAGAATATGGGCGGGGATGACGCGCATCAGGGCGGTATCATCCTTAAAATTCTGGGCGATAGCTGGGTTGAGATCAAAAATGCAGAGGGCGGCGTGCTGGTTTCCAAAGTCTTGGAAAACGGCGATGAATATTTCGTTCCCGATAATCCGGGTTTGAGTATGTCGCTGGGCAATGCGGCAAATGTCGAAATTCTGGTTAAGGGGCGTCCTTTGATGCCGCTGGGCAATGATGGCGAGGTGCGGCGTAATATCCCGCTGAACACGAATTATTTGAAAACCCTTGATTTCAGGGTGGATGCTGTTCCCAAGACAAGTGATGAAGACGCGGCGCAATCGCCCGGTGATGTCGAAGATATGACCTCCAGCAGTCCTTAATCCAATTCCATGATTGTTTTTTGTCTTAAAAACAGGTAGATAAAGACCGCAGTCAAAAGACTTTGCCGCGTAATATATAATAATAAAAAGCAGGTTATTCTCCATGTCGATGCAGGAAAAACTAAAATCAATCAAAAACCGTCACGAAGAATTGGCGTCGTTGATGTCTGCGGGTGCTTTAAGCGGCGATGAATTCATCAAACTATCTGTCGAATATGCGGAGCTTACCCCCGTGGTTGAGGCCATGGACGAGCTTACAAACGCGGCTTCGGAAAAAGAAGACCTTAAAGAGATGCTGTCCGACCCTGAAATGAAGGCAATGGCAGAAGAGGAAATTCGGGCATTGAATGCACGTATTCCCGAGCTTGAAAAACAAATCCGGCTGGTTTTGATCCCGAAGGATGAAGCCGATAAAAAGAACGCTATTTTAGAAATACGCGCCGGAACAGGCGGAGACGAAGCCGCGTTATTCGCAGCCGATTTGTGCGGTATGTATAAAGGATATGCGGCCAAAATGGGCTGGCGTTTTGAGGTTGTCGAAGCCTCTGAAAATGATATTGGCGGCTATAGGGAAGTGGTTGCGGAGATCACGGGCGCGAATGTTTTTTCGAAAATGAAGTTCGAATCTGGTGCACATAGGGTTCAACGCATCCCAAAAACCGAAACACAAGGGCGCGTTCATACATCTGCGGCCACCGTGGCCGTTCTGCCGGAAGCCGAAGATGTCGACATTCATATCGAAACTAAAGATTTGCGCATTGATACATACCGCGCCCAAGGCGCAGGTGGACAGCACATCAATAAAACCGATAGTGCGGTGCGTATTACGCACATGCCAACAGGTGTGGTCGTTGAAATGCAAGAGGCTCGCTCCCAGCTTAAAAACAGAGATAAGGCGATGAAGGTCTTGCGTACGCGTTTATATGACCGCCAAAGACAAGCGCTTGCCGAAGAGCGCGCGGAAGATCGTAAATCACAAGTTGGTTCTGGTGATAGGTCAGAGCGAATCCGCACCTATAACTATCCGCAAGGACGTTTGACGGATCATCGCATCAATCTCACCCTTTATAAATTGGAAGATGTGGTGCGCGGCGAGGCGTTGGATGAGGTCATTGACGCCTTAATTGCAGAAGATCAAGCCGCGGCACTTGCCAATCTGGATACGTAAATTCCATGTGCGCTGCCAATACACTCAAAGCACTATACCGTGACCTTATCAAACAATTCGAAGCAGCAGGAATCGATACACCTGATCTGGATGCGCGCTTTATTATAGAGGAGCGCACAATCTTTGATTGGTCTGATATCGTAACGCGCCCTGATTCACCGATTGATGATTCTACGAAAGATTTAATCTTAAGTGACGCAAAATGCCGCCTTGATGGTGTGCCTTTATCGCGCATATATGGTCAGCGCGAGTTCTGGGGTTTGAATTTTTCACTATCAGAAGACACACTTGACCCAAGACCTGACACGGAATTGATTATTGATCTGGCGTTGCAGCGTTTCTCATCTGAGAAACCGCTTCGTATTTTAGATTTGGGTACAGGCTCGGGTTGTATTTTAGTTTCCCTTTTGTCCGAATTCCCCAATGCCACGGGATACGGTGTTGATTTGTCTTTTGGTGCAATCAAAATGGCAAAACACAATGCGCATGAAAATAATTGCGAAAATCGGGCACATTTCATTTGTGGGTCATGGGGAGATGCAATTATGGCTCAAAACCCCGCGCAATCGTTTGATTTAATAGCCTCTAATCCACCGTATATCTCGAATCGCGTGATTCCGACGTTATCGTGTGATGTTCAGAATCATGACCCGATTCTGGGTTTGGATGGAGGCGATGATGGTTTGGAAGCCTATAAAAAGATTTTTCCGCAATTAAAATTACTTTTGCGCAAGGGGGGAACGGGGCTTTTTGAAATTGGTTATGATCAGCAGATTGATGTGATGCGACTCGCGGAAGATGCTGGATTTGCGCTACGCACCGTTCACCAAGATTTAGCAAGGAATCCGCGGGTTGTGGAAATCTCTTGTGGGGATAAATAGTTTTTTTTTATCGATACGCCTTGATTGAAAAATGCAGTTGGATGTACTTTGAAGTTGTTCAAGGCAACACGATCACAACATACAGTTTTTGTTTCGAGGAACACTAACAATATATTGTGTTTAACTATACAAAATAGAGCGTACGAGGCTATTTGTGCCTGCATATTTATTGTATGGTGACGGTGTTGGTTGTGTGAAATTTATAACCTAACGGACTGAGATATGAGACACGGGACATCAAACAGAAGACACAACAATAGAAGCCGCAATAATAACGGTCGTCGCAATAATCAACAGCGTACGCAAGTTTATGACAGTAACGGCCCTGATGTACGTATTCGCGGTACAGCGCATCAAGTTGCAGAAAAGTATCTGACATTGGCAAAGGATGCCACATCTGCAGGTGATCGCATTGTTGCTGAGAATTATTACCAGCATGCTGAGCATTACATTCGCATTATTGGCGAAAATAATGGGAAGTTTGAGAGCGAGCAAGCCTCCGATTTTGATGGTATGCAATCAGGGGATGGTAACGGTAATAGTAATAACAGGGACAATGGTCACAATAACCAGAGTGACCAACCCAAAAAAGTGACCAAGAAAGTCGCCAAAAGCGAAGATGATCTGTCATTACCCGACAGCATTCTTGGTCCCGATGTTAAAGTTAAAAGCAACAAAGCCGATCAGGAAGAGGTTGTTGATTAGTTAAGTTGATTTGTAACAGAGATATTGATTGAGGCGGTTCGAATGTTCCGCCTTTTTTCTTGATTTTGATCTGAAAGGGAATAGAATCCTCGCGCACAACAAGCAGAATTATTTTTCTAAAATGAGGCAACCCAATGAATTTTGATAAACTAACGGAAAAAACCAAAAGCCTGTTACAGCAAGCACAAACGCTCGCTGCGCGTTATGGTCATCAATCGTTAGAGCCTGAGCACATGCTTAAGGTGATGTTGGATGATGAAGATGGTTTGGCTTCAACCGTTATGAGAGGGGCGGGCGGAAATGTCAGTTTGCTAAAAGCTTCTATCGAAGGCGCTATATCGAAATTTCCCGTGGTCGAAGGTTCTGGAGCGGGGCAGTTGCGTCTGTCTGGTGATTTGGCGAAAATCTTTGCGAACGCCGAACAGGTCAGTGAAAAGGCGGGTGATCGCTTTGTGACCACCGAGCGTATATTACAAGCCATGGTCATGGCCAAGCGTTCAGACGTTGCGGGCTATCTTGGCGATGCAGGCATTAAGGATGAAACGCTTAACAAAGCGATTAACGATGTGCGCAAGGGACGTACAGCCGACACCGCAGGCGCGGAAGATCAGTTTGATGCCTTACAAAAATATGCGCGGGATTTAACCGCAGATGCCAGAAAAGGCAAGCTCGACCCGATTATCGGACGTGATGAAGAAATTCGCCGCACTGTTCAGGTGCTCGCGCGCCGTACGAAAAATAACCCTGTTTTGATCGGTGAACCGGGCGTTGGTAAAACCGCCATCATCGAAGGTTTGGCACAACGCATCGTCAATAGTGACGTTCCCGAAGCGCTACGCGATAAGAAACTTATGTCGCTTGACCTTGGCTCATTACTGGCAGGCGCAAAATATAGAGGTGAATTTGAAGAGCGTTTAAAAGCGGTGATTGATGAAATCTCAGCCGCCGATGGTCAGGTTATCCTGTTCCTTGATGAATTGCATACTGTGGTTGGTGCAGGTAAATCAGATGGTGCAATGGATGCGTCAAACATGCTTAAACCTGCTTTGGCGCGCGGTGAATTGCACATGGTTGGCGCGACAACATTGGATGAATACCGCAAACATATTGAAAAAGATGCCGCCTTGGCGCGTCGTTTCCAGCCTGTCTTTGTATCAGAGCCAACGGTTGAAGATACCATCTCTATTTTGCGTGGTTTAAAGGAAAAATACGAACTGCATCATGGTGTACGTATCACCGATGCGGCGATTGTGTCGGCGGCGACGCTTTCCAATCGTTATATTACTGATCGTTTTTTACCGGATAAGGCCATCGATTTGGTGGATGAAGCGTCATCACGATTGCGGATGCAAGTGGACAGTAAGCCCGAGGATATCGATGAACTGGATCGGCGCATTGTGCAGCTTAAGATCGAGCGCGAAGCCCTGAAAAAAGAAAAGGACAAAGCCTCAAAGCAACGCCTGAAAGATTTGGAAAAGGAATTGGATGGTTTAGAATCACGTTCCGCAGATCTAACAGGGCAATGGCAGGCGGAAAAAGAAAAGCTAAATGCGGGGCAACGTCTAACCGAGAGCCTTGATAAGGCGCGCATTGAGTTGGAGAAAGCCGAGCGCGAAGGCAACTGGGCAAAGGCCAGTGAGCTGAAATATTCGACAATTTCCGATTTGGAAGAAAAGCTCTCTGACGTTGCGGAAACGAACGTGCATAATTTGATTAACGAAGAAGTGACCCCCGATGATATCGCCTATATCGTCAGTAAATGGACGGGCATACCCGTTGATAAAATGATGGAAGGCGAGCGCGAAAAACTCCTCCAGATGGAAGATAAGCTCCGCCACCGCGTTGTCGGGCAGGATGAAGCGGTGAAGTCCGTTGCAAATGCCATACGGCGTTCACGCGCAGGTCTGCAAGATCAGCGCCGTCCGATTGGCTCCTTCTTATTTCTCGGCCCCACAGGTGTTGGAAAGACAGAATTGACCAAGGCACTGGCGGAGTTCTTGTTTGATGATGAAAGCGCTATGGTGCGTCTTGATATGTCTGAATATATGGAGAAACACGCCGTATCACGTATGATTGGCGCGCCTCCCGGATATGTTGGTTATGAGGAGGGCGGGGCCTTGACCGAAAGCGTACGCCGTCGTCCTTATCAGGTTGTATTATTTGACGAGGTTGAAAAAGCGCATCCTGATGTTTTCAATATTTTGTTACAGGTTCTTGATGACGGGCGACTAACTGACGGGCAGGGACGCACGGTTGATTTCAGCAACACGCTTTTGATTATGACCTCAAATTTGGGCAGTGAATATTTGGTCAATCAGGCTGAAGGCGATGATGTTGAAGCTGTGCGCGAAGATGTTATGAATGTCGTGCGTAGCGCTTTTCGTCCTGAATTTTTGAACCGTATCGATGAAACACTATTGTTCCGCCGCCTTGCGCGTGAGGATATTAAGGGCATTGTTGATATCCAGCTTGGCTATTTACATGAATTGTTGGCAGTACAACATATCAAGTTGGAGCTTTCAGATCAGGCACGTGTATGGATTGCCGATCAGGGGTATGATCCTGCGTATGGGGCGCGCCCGTTAAAGCGTGTTATCCAGAATCATTTGCAGAATAAACTGGCGGAGCTTTTGTTATCAGGTGAGGTCGCGGCAGAATCTATGGTGCATGTGGAAGTAAAAGAGGGTAATCTGTCATTTAAAGTATCTTCAAGCGCACAAAAACCTGAAAAATCTGTGGCTTAAGTGAAAAACATTAGTGGCGTCAATTGTCAGGGGGCCGCTGATTATATAAAATATTTCCGTAACTTCTGGCACTTAAAATCAAGGTATCCATTCAATGCGTATTCGTTCCTCTATTCTCTCGCTTACTGTTTTATCATCAACATTGATTCTGGGAGGATGTGGTTATTCGATGCAATCGTCCAATCAGGATATTACGTTTCTATCGTCCGACGTGCAGGATGCAAAATGTTTGGTATCCGTTGATAACCGTACATATCATGTGCGTCCACCGCAGACTGTTAGTATCAAGAGTTCTGCAAACGACATGAAAGTGAAGTGTACGGCGGAAGGCAGCAAGGACGTTGAACTCGTTATCGCTGCGAAGAATGAAAAACGCGCGATATGGGGGGCACCTGCGGGTAAAGCATGGAATTACACCTCAGAATCGTTGAATAATTATCCTGATGTTGTCACGATTGACTTTTCACGTGTGGAGGTTGCTCCCGTTGCTTCGTCTGAGCTTTATAATGAAGATATGATGCAACCTGAATTGCAAGATTTGGAAGAGTTTTCATATGTAGAGCCAAATCAGAGTGATTCTGAGGCTGTTCTTATGCACAAAAGCGATGAAGCGCCCCATGTTGATTCACAGAATGAGGCACATACGGCGATGGAGCCAAACAAAGGTGATTTGCAAGCTGTGCTGGAAAATCTACGAGCGACCCCAACAGATGTTTTGAAGGCAGAAGAAACGGAAAGCGCCGATTCAACACCTGTGGAACTATTCCCTGGGCAATAAATAACCTTTATCCGGAATATGTATGATGAACGCCCGTAAAACCTATTTTTTTTGTGGTATCGGCGGCAGCGGCATGATGCCCCTTTCGGTTTTGTTGAATAAAACAGGCGCGCGCGTTATTGGATCTGATCGATCATACGATCAAGGTAAAACACCGGAAAAATTTCAAAGCTTAAAAGATATTGGCATTGAGATTTTCCCGCAAGACGGCTCAGGAATGAACGACGCTGTTGATGTTCTGGTCGTGTCTAGCGCGGTGGAGGAAAGCATCCCTGATGTCCGCGCGGCACTTGATCTGAATATTCCGATTATCAAACGCGGCGCGCTTTTGGCGGAGTGTTTTAATACCGCCAAACATAAGATCGCCGTGGCAGGAACCAGCGGGAAATCAACAGTTACCGGCATGATTGGCACGATATTGTTCGAACTGGGCGAAGACCCGACCATTGTGAATGGTGGCGAAATACGAAACCTCAAAGCACATGAAGCCGATCGCTTTTCCAATATCAGAAAAGGGCGCGATGATTTGTTTGTTGCCGAAATGGACGAAAGTGATGGCTCAATCGCGCATTATAATCCGTCAATTGCGGTTTTGAATAATGTTGCCCTCGATCATAAATCTATGGAAGAGTTAGAGCAGCTTTTTGGTGATTATCTGGTGCGCAGCTCTGATGCCGTTATTGTGAATTACGATCAACCCCGCGTCAGGCAACTATGTGAACAAAATGCGGACGGCATATCACGTATGATCAGTTACGCCATTGATAATGAGTCTGCTGCCTTGGTTGCGCGTTCATTGAAACCGAAACATGACGGCATCGACTTTGATTTGCATATCGGTGACCAACATTATGATGTTCATCTGAATGTGATAGGGCGGCATAATGTTGAAAATGCACTGGCGGCGCTTGGTGTTTGCGTCGCAATGGGGCTGGACATCGCAAAATCTGTGAAAGCGTTGGCGGCCTTTAACGGCATTCATCGCCGTATGGAATATGTCGGCACAAAAAATGATATCACGGTGATGGATGATTTCGCCCATAACCCTGATAAAATATCGGCGAGTTTACAGGCTTTGAAAACATTTGACGGGCGCTTGATTGTCATGTTCCAACCCCATGGCTATGGCCCTTTGCGCCTTATGGGGCAGAAAATGGTTTCGGTGTTTGCGGGGGTGCTGGATGAGAATGATATTTTGCTGATGCCGGAAGTATATTATGCAGGCGGAACGGTTGATCGCTCCGTTACGGCCAAGCACTTGATTGAAGATTTGAAAAAGGCAGGTGTGCAGGCACATTGGTTTGAAATGCGCAATCATATCCCTGCATTTATTGATGCCAACGCGGCGCGCGGTGATCGCATTATCATTATGGGGGCGCGTGATGATACGCTCCACACCTTTGCGCGTGATATTCTAAATCACTTACCGTAGCGTTTTTCCAAGAATGCAAAAATAGCGCGCATGCCTGTATCCGCGCCACCTTTGGGGCGACCTGTTCTGCCGTTGACTTCCCACGCAAAGACATCCATGTGAATCCATTCAATGTCCTCAGCAACAAATTCCTGAAGGAATAAAGCCGCCGCCGTTGCACCCGCTTTGCCGCCGGTGCTGTTGATGTCAGCGATGGTGCTGTTTAATTCCTCACGATAAGGTTTCCACAATGGCAAGTTCCAAACGGCATCTTGTACTTCATTCGTGGCAGATTGTTTTTGAATGCCATAAGCCATATCGCCGTCATTGCTGAACAATGCGGGCAGATCATGACCGAGGGCAACGCGCGCCGCGCCTGTTAATGTTGCAAAATCAATCAAGAGTTCCGGTTTTTCCTCGCATGCATAGGTAATGGCATCGGCAAGAACGAGGCGACCTTCCGCATCGGTGTTGCCGACCTCTACGCTGATACCCTTACGGCTGCGTAGGACATCAGAGGGGCGATATGCGTTGCCGTCTATTGAGTTTTCAACGGCGGGAATAAGAACGCGCAAACGAACGGGCAGGTTCAAGCTGATAATCATATGGGCAAGGCCAAGAACATGCGCCGATCCGCCCATATCTTTTTTCATGGTGATCATGTATTCGGATGGCTTGAGGTCAAGCCCACCTGTGTCAAAACAAACGCCTTTACCAACAAGGGTGACTTTCGGATGTTTGGCATTTCCCCATGTGAAATCCAGCAAACGCGGGCGGCGGTCACTGGCTCTACCAACGTCAAAAATCATAGGAAAGTTTTTGGTCAGTAGGGCTTTATCCTTGATCACCTTCAACGAAACATTGTGATGGCTCGTAAACATTTTGGCGGCATCTTCCAGTTCGTCAGGGCCCATATCATTGGCGGGCGTATTGACAAGATCACGGATCAAACACACAGATTCAACCAAGGCTTCCACGCGCTTATGATCAACGTCTTGGGAAAGAAGCAGGGCAGGTACTTTTTTCTTGTCTGTGTCCTTTTTATAAACGTCAAAGCGATACGCAGCCCAGCCCCATCCGGCGTGTAGACGCTCTAGCTGATCTTTCTTTAATGCACCGATTTCAAATTCAAAACTGATTTTATCCAGCATGTCTTTAGAAAATTCACGAGAAAGTTTTTTGTATAGGGCGCTTCCTTCGGTGTAGTGCACGTCTTTTGTGACGCCTGCAAGGACGCTTTGTGCGTTGCCATTTTGATCACGCACAACAATGACTTGTTTGCTTTTCCCGACAAACCCGCGCTCCAGACACAAGGCCTGCGTATGTTTATCCAGCTTTTTGGATAATGCCTCGAACCCGTCTTGATTCGTGAACACAATGCTTAAATGCTGTTTGCGTTTATCGGAAATAAAAGGCTTAAAGAATGTTATTTTGCTCATGTCGCTATCTTTGTTATTTTATGCTGTCCCCATTTCGTATAGCAAAAACCAAGGGGGCATACTATAAAAGATGTTGCTTTTACAAAGGATATACGCCATAAATTTCCAAGAATTTCAAAAGGGCCAGTAGCTCAGTTGGTTAGAGCAGTCCGCTCATAACGGATTGGTCGCTGGTTCAAATCCGGCCTGGCCCACCATTTCATATTTACCCATGTGTAAATCCTCTAAAATTTTGTTTTCCGTCATGATCTGTAGAAATATAGGCGCCGCTGGCCTCGGCGATTATGCACTCGTTACGCATCACTTGCGCATCGTTTATTAAGTGGACATAAATAATGACCACCGATAATCTGCTTAGCATAACAACAGGCTGGCAATTCGATATGCGCTTAAAATCATCCTCTTATAAACGATCATTGCACTTTATGCTTCTTTTCACGCTGTGCTTCGTACTTCCTTTCGACGGATACGCGCAGTCATTGCCGTATTTGGTCAAAGGCAAGGCTGACAAAGCTGTGGAGCAGTTACGCGATTCTCTTGAAGAAGAGCGCGATGTTAAGAGCATTATTCCCAAAATGAAACGTGTGGAAATATTAGGAAAGTCAGGGAAGCTAAAAGAAGCCAATGCTCTGTTAGATGAGATATTACAGGACTTCGAAGGACTGGAACAACGGGACAAAGAAGACCGTAAGCAGAGTCTTTTTATCAATGATAAAGTGGTGAATATTAAAGGCTATGACGATGATGCTATGGAAGCGTTTATTAGTCGGGACGGGCGCTATTTATTTTTCAACAGTTTGAAAACGAAAAACAGAAGCAAGGACATTTTTTATGCAGAGCGGATTGATGACTATAATTTCCGCTTCAAAGGACAAGTAAAACCAATCAATACAGCCGCCGTTGAGGGCGTTCCGACTATGGATGAAAACGGCAACTTTTTCTATGTTTCAACGCACGCTTATAAACCCAAACATCTGGTGACGATGTTTAAAGGGACGTTTAATGACGGCATGGTTACAAACATAACGCCGCTTCGGGCAATATCCTTAAATAAAGGCGGCTGGTTGAATATGGATAGTGAGATTAGCGCAGACGGCAACACGCTTTATTCCACGCAGTCTTTTTTTAGTAGAGGGGCGGATGCTCCGTCTGTTTCTTATTTCTTTTATGCGAAGAAAAAGGGAGATATCTTCGAGCCTCAAGCTGATTCAGCGGAGATTTTCAAAAACATCAATCAAGATAAAATTGTCTATGGTACGAGTATTTCAAAAGACGAGTTGGAACTGCTCTATACGCGGCTTTTGATCGATGAAAAAAGAATTGAATCTATGCGGGCAACGCGTACAAACAAAAATGCCCCATTCGAAAAACCGGAACACATAAAGGCGATTACAGGCTTTTCAGAGGCGCCTGCTTTTGGTCACAACGAAGACCTCATTTATTATCATAAGCAATCAACCTCAGACGGTAAATTCAGAATACACGCACTACATAGAAATAAAGATATTCAATAATGTTAGTACAAGCAGCTTTTTAGCGTGCATCCCCCTCATCAATGTTTTTGTATTTCATGTTCATTATCCCGCGAAATACACGATGAAATTGTTGATATAAATCGGAATAAGGGATATTGACGTTATAACCAGATAGGGGAGGTATATTATGAAAAAAGTTGTTATAGGAAAAGAAGAGTGGTGCGCATTACCGGAGCTTGGGCTTCCTGTCGTAAAGTCGCGCATTGATTCAGGCGCTAAAACGTCATCTTTGCACGCTTTTAACATTCATACATTCGAAGAAAAGGGCAAGCGTTATGCCCATTTCGATATACACCCCGTTCAGGATAACCGAAAAATAATTCAAAGCTGCCGTGGTTTGGTGGTTGATCAGCGCGCTGTGAAAAGCTCCAGCGGCGATAAGGAAAGACGTCTGGTTATCAGAACCCCGCTGACGCTTGGTGATGAAACATGGGATATCGAAGTCACATTGACCAACCGCGATGCAATGGGCTATCGGATGTTGATCGGGCGCGAAGCTATGGTTGGGCGGACGTTGATTGACCCTGATGCTTCTTTTTGTTTGGGGCATATTGCGGAAAAAGACGTCATTAAACATTACAAAACTGTAATCAATAAGAAAAACGGTTTGAAAATTTTATTATTGGCGAGCAACCCTGACCTGTATTCTAACAAAAGATTGGTTGAGGCAGGTGAAGAACGCGGCCATGAAATGCGCTTTGTGAATATCAGCCAGTGTTATATGAATATCAGTTCTAAAAACCCTGAAATCCATTATCGCGGCGGCGAGCTGTTGGATGATGTTGATGCGGTTATTCCTAGAATTAAGCCCTCTATGACATTTTACGGTTGTGCGATTACGCGGCAATTTGCGTCTATTGGCGCATATTGTTTGAACGATTCAATTCCGATTGCACAATCGAGAGATAAGCTAAGATCTTTGCAGGAATTATCGGTGAAGCGCATCCCAATGCCGACAACAGGATTCGCAAACTCACCTGTTGATACAAAAGAAATTATCAGCATGGTGAATGGTGCGCCGTTGGTTGTGAAATTGCTTGAGGGAACGCAGGGGCGCGGCGTTGTTCTGGCCGAAACCAACAAGGCGGCAGAAAGTGTTATTAATGCTTTTAAAAGTCTGAATGCCAATATCCTTGTTCAAGAGTTTATCAAGGAAGCGCAAGGCGAAGATATCAGATGTTTTGTTGTTGACGGTAAGGTTGTTGGCTCTATCCAACGCAAGGCGGCAGCGGGGGAGTTCCGCGCTAATTTGCATTTAGGTGGAACAGCCAGTGTGGTACGCATTACAGCGACGGAACGTAAAATTGCGATCAATGCTGCGAAAGCCATGGGGTTGGTCGTTGCGGGCGTAGATATTATTCGATCAAAAGACGGCCCTAAAGTTCTGGAAATCAATTCTTCTCCCGGTTTGGAGGGGATTGAAGAAATAACAGGACGCGATATTGCCGGTTTGATGATTGAATGCATCGAAAAGCAAATTCAGAAGCAAAAGAAAAAACATAAATAATATGCTTTAGGCCTTTTAAAACGGCGCACTTTGGCAAATTTTGTTTGACTTTTACCTCAAAGCTTTATAAAACTCAGCCATTCTCGGGAAAGAGAGAGCGCGGTGCTCTCCGTTGAACCTTAAAAATAAGGATTTCAAACCTGTCAGTGGTCTACCGAGACAACATGAAGAAAAAAAAGGAAGTAACCCATGAGTGGAAAAAGAGTCCAGTCCAAACACAAATTAGATCGTCGCATTGGTGCAAATATTTGGGGTCGCCCAAAGTCACCTTTCAACAAACGCCAAACTGGCCCGGGTATGCACGGCGCACGCCGCAGTAAGCCAACAGATTACGGTCTACAGCTTTTTGCTAAGCAAAAGCTTAAAGGCTATTACGGTTCAATCGGCGAAAAACAATTCCGCAGCTATTTCAAGGAAGCAAACCGTCTGAAAGGTGATACAGGTCAAAACCTTATCGGTCTTTTAGAGCGTCGTTTGGATGCCGTGATTTACCGCGCATGTTTTGTACCGACTGTTTTCGCAGCACGTCAGTTTGTGAACCACAAGCACGTTACTGTAAATGGTCAGGTTGTGAATATTCCTTCTTATCAAATCAAAGAAGGCGATGTAATCGAGGTTCGCGAAAAATCACGTGAAATCCCAATGGTTATTGATTCTATCCAAAGCTTGGAACGTGAAGTGCCTGAATATATTGATGCTGATCTAAAAGCATTGAAAGCCACATTCTTGCGTGTTCCTCAGTTGGAAGACGTACCATATCCGGTTCAAATGGAACCTAATCTTGTGGTGGAATTCTATTCTCGTTAATTGGTACGGGACACAATATACAGTTTTCAAAAAAGTCGCCTTTGGGCGGCTTTTTATTTGTCTGTTTTGTTGCCGCGCAGGGCAGAGAGCATGCCATGTAGGGTGCGTAGCTCCTGATCGGAAATATCTGCGCGCGTGAAGATATTTTGAATATTACGCAGCATGGTCGGTTTCAAATTACACGCACGAAAAAATCGCCGCTCTTCCAAATCTTGTTCCAACCGCTCTATGAAAGATTGGATATCAGCCTGCTTGGCAGGGAAGCTGTCGCCGAAATCCATTGCGGTGTGATCAATGCACTGCGCTTCGTTCTTTCCCCATTCATAGGCCATCAAAAGAACCGATTGCGCCAGATTGATGGAAGCAAACGCGGGATTGACAGGAAAGGTTATAATTGCCTGACATTGGCTTAATTCGTCATTGAGAAGCCCTGTGCGCTCAGCGCCGAAAACGAACCCGACTTTTTGCCCGCTATTGAGCCGTTGTGTGGTTTCTTCCAACGCGCCTTGCGGATCATACACAGGCTTGACCATATCGCGCCTACGGCTTGTTGTGGCAAAGGTGAAGTGCAGGTCTGCTGTGGCCTGTGTCATGTCCTCATAGACACGTACAGGCGGCATGCTATCGAATGCACCTGATGCCGTGGCCTGTGCATTTTCATTCGGCCAGCCATCTCTGGGGGCGATAAGGCGCAAATCGGTGAGACCGAAATTCTGCATAGCGCGCGCGGCGGCGCCAATATTCTCACCCATCTGCGGCCGCGCCAAAATGATGGCGGGCGCGGTTGGTGTTTCATCAGAGTTTTTTATCATCATATTCTAAAGTACTAATCTAATAGGTGGTTTTTATCATAAACTTTACTTCAAAGGGCGAAACATGTATAACATTAGGTCTAATAATAAAAATAAAAAGAAATTAAATTTCAATATTAGGGGGCTGCACTATGTTAATGAAATCTGGTTTACGTGACATTGTTGAAACGGGTGGCAACACATTTAGTGTTATTGAAGAATTTTCAGAGCTGACACCACGGCGTAAAGTCTTGTTATGTGACCACCTTTTTACGGAAGGGCGCCAAGCATTTTACAATACTGTTGAGCTTTTATGGCCACAAGCCAGTCACGAAGACGCAAAGCGTCTCGAAAAGTTTTTATATTCTTTGAAAAATAGATCACACTAATTAACATAATAGTAATTATAGGGGCGTAGAATTTTTTTAGGTTCCAAGTAAGCGAACGGAATGGCGGTCTGTGTTTATCAGGCCGCTTTTCTGTTATGTTGTAGGCGTTTCTTGGTCTTTTCCTCACCAATCAACAAAAGCAATTGTCCCAATTCCGGTCCATGATCCATACCTGTCAGCGCGTGACGCAAGGGCATGAATAATTCCTTACCTTTACGGCCTGTCTTTTCCTTGACTGCGGCTGTCCATTCTTTCCATGTATTTTCATTCCATGGCGTTGCAGGAAGCAGGCTCAGTGCTTCATCGGCAAAGTCAGCATCATCAATAATTGGCGTGACTGGCCCCTTGGCAACGCGCCACCATTCTTGAAGATCATCCATCTTTTCAATGTTGGAGCGAACGGTTAACCAGAATTCTTCATCCAGATCAGATAAGCCCAAGGCGGACAACTTATCCGTTATATCGGCATAATCTGTGTCATGCAGAATCTTGGCGTTAAGGCGGTTTAATTCTTCTGCATCAAACTTAGGCGTCCCACGGGAAAATTTGGCTAAATCGAAATGCTCAATCACCGTTTTGACTTCGGTAAAGGGTTCAATCGGATCAGACGAGCCAAGACGCGCCATCAAACTAACCACTGACATAGGCTCTATGCCTTCGGCCTGTAAGTCTTTTAAGCTCAGTGAGCCAATACGTTTTGAAAGCTTGCCACCTTCTTTATCAGAAAGCAGAGGCAAGTGCGCAAATAAAGGAGGCTGCGCGCCCAGAGCTTCGAACATTTGCACATGGCACGCGGTGTTCGATACGTGATCTTCGCCGCGAATAACATGCGTGATTTTATATTCAGCATCATCGATAACCGAGCAAATATGATAAAGCGGTGAGCCATCTTCACGGATCAAAACAGGATCAGATAAATCCGCACCGTTAAATTTAACAGGGCCGCGCACGATATCATTCCATTCAATCGGCTTATGAGCCATTTTGAAACGCCAGTGTGGCTGGCGACCTTGCGCTTCGTATGTTTTGATTTGCGCTTCGGTTAGGTTAAGAGATTCGCGGTCATAGATTGGCGGTAATTTACGTGAAAGCTGGCTTTTACGCTTCAAATCAAGCTCTTCCGGCGTTTCGTAACAGGGGTATAAACGCCCGTCCGCTTTCAGTTGATTGATTTTATCCTCATAAATACCCATGCGGTCGCGCTGGCGTACCTTTTCGTCCCAATCAACGCCCATCCATTTCAAACCATCTTCGATCGCTTGTTCATATTCATCTTTGGAGCGCTCTTGATCTGTGTCGTCAATGCGCAAAAGGAAATGCCCGTCATTTGCGCGGGTAAACAGCCACGTTATCAACGCGGTGCGCGCATTACCGACATGCAGCATGCCTGTGGGAGAGGGGGCGAATCTGACTTTAACACTCATTTTTATATTCTCTTTTTATGATTTTTATTCTGCAAGCCCTCTTAAATAGCGGGATTACTGACTTTTTTCAATCTTATTTATGAATTGGTTGGTCATGGGGTATCTGCGGTCACGTCCGAAGGCACGAAACGAGATACGCGTGCCGGGCGCGCCTTGAAAACGTTTATATTCGCTGTTCTTCAATAATCGGGCGACCTTTTCAACAGTTTCGGGATGCTCCAGACACCGCGCGCGCATCTCTTGCAATATCTTCGGCGCGGAATCCCAGTTCACGTTATCGTACTCAATAAGCAAACGTAAAATATCATCCAGCAGATCATAGGGCGGCAGACTGTCCTGATCTTTTTGATCTTCGCGCAATTCTGCCGAAGGGGCTTTGATTATAATGCGTTTGGGTATGACTTCGCCCTGTTCGTTGCGCCATTCAGACAATTTATAAACATCGGTTTTATAAACATCTTTCAGGGCGTTAAACCCGCCATTCATATCGCCGTATAAGGTGCAATACCCAACAGCGACTTCGCTTTTATTACCGGTCGTTAAAACCATTGCGCCGCTCATATTGGATAAGGCCATTAAAATCGTGCCGCGTATTCGGCTTTGCGTGTTTTCGTGCGCCAAACCGCTTAGATCGGGCAGAGTGTTTTCAAAGCTGGAAACAGCGTCGTTAATCGGAATGATTTCATACTGAACGCCGAGTTTTTTGGCGCAGTCTTGCGCGTCATCCAAGCTTTCTTGAGATGTGAATTCTGAGGGCATCATGACGCAGCGCACATGATCCGCGCCCAGTGCATCCACCGCAATTGCCGCGGTTAGAGCGCTGTCGATACCGCCCGATAAGCCGATCAAAACATCATGAAAACCATTTTTACGCACATAATCGCGAACGCCTATTTTCAGAGCATTATACATGAGGGAAGGTTGGTTTTTAGGCTCTACGGGGGGAGTGTCACTCGTGATATCAAATGTTTTATCGTTGTTTTTCCCTGAGATAGTCAGTTCAATCACATGCTCTTCAAAGCCTGGCGCGGTTTGGGTGATTGTGCGATCTTTTTGCATGATGAAAGACCGGCCATCAAAAACAAGCTCATCTTGCCCACCAACCATGTTGAGGTAAATCAGGTCAAGCCCGGTTTCCAAGACACATTCCAGCGCAACAGAGCGGCGCTCATCGTCTTGATAAACATGAAAAGGACTGCCGTTTATGGCGATTAAAACTTCTGCGCCGCAATTCTTCAAATGACGCGGCACATCAACATGCCAGACATCTTCACAAATCATTATGCCGAGCTTATGTCCGCGAAACATCATCGGACTGGGCAGAGGGCCGCTGGCGAAGGTGCGGGGTTCATCAAAAACATAGTCATTGGGTAATTTATGCTTATATAGAATATCTTCTATTTCGCCCTTTTTTATAAGCAGGGCGGCGTTATAGATGGTGTTGTTTTCTTTCCATACGCTTGGAACGATAGCGGCAGATTGAAACGCTTTACTGCGCTCGCAAATATCTTTGATTTTACGATCGAGGTTGCTGATAAAGCCAGCGTTTAAAACAAGATCTTCCGGCGGATAACCGCACAAAAAAAGCTCGGGGAAAATCACAAGATCGGCTTTGGCATCATAGGCTTGCCACGTCTCCAGAATTTTTTGCGCATTACCGTCAAGATCGCCGACAACCGGATTAAGTTGTGCCAATGCTAGTCGAAGATCATTGCTCATATTTATTATTCTGCCGCAGTAAGATCGTGCACATCATGGTGTTGATCTTTGCGTGTCCCTTTAAGTTCGTCGGAAATCAAAAATGCCAGTTCCAATGCCTGATTAGCATTCAGGCGCGGATCGCAATGTGTGTGATAGCGGCTGGATAAATCTTCATCCGCAATCGCGTGCGCGCCGCCGACACATTCCGTTACATCTTGACCGGTCATTTCGATATGAATACCGCCAGCATGTGTTCCTTCGGCCTTATGCACGGCGAAAAATCCGCGCACTTCTGAAAGAATATAATCGAACGGACGCGTTTTGTAACCGGAGGATGATTTGATTGTATTGCCATGCATTGGATCACAAGACCAAACAACGCTGCGGCCTTCTTCCTTGATTTTGCGGACGAGAGGCGCAAGCTTTTCTTCCACTTGTTCATGCCCCATGCGGGCGATCAATGTTAAGCGCCCGGGAATATTCTCAGGGTTAAGCGTATCAATCAAACGCAGAAGCTCATCTGATTCAAGTGCGGGTGAGCATTTCAAACCAAGCGGGTTTTGAACACCGCGAATAAATTCGATTTGGGCATTTTCAAGCTGATGCGTGCGTGCACCAACCCAAAGCATGTGCGCCGATGTATCGTACCAATCACCGCTTAAGCTGTCTGTACGGGTCATAGATTCCTCATAAGGCAGCAATAATGCTTCATGCGAGGTGTAAAATTCAGTTTCCTTTAGTGTCGGGACACTGTCGGGTGTAACGCCACACGCTTCCATAAAGCGTAGAGCGTCACTGATGCGGTTGGCCATATCTTCATAACGCGCGCCTAGTGGGCTGTCGGCAACGAATCCTAAATTCCATTGACTGACTTTATTCAAATTGGCGTAACCACCCGAGGCAAAAGCGCGCAACAGGTTCAATGTTGATGAGGCTTGATGATAGGCGGCAATCATACGCTGCGGGTCGGGTTCACGCGCCTCGGCGGTGAATTCGAGGGCATTGATGTTATCACCACGATAGCTTGGCAGTGTGACATCGCCTTGCGTTTCCGTATCGCTGGAGCGTGGCTTGGCGAACTGCCCTGCCATACGCCCGACCTTGATAACAGGGACGGAGCCCGCATAGGTCATTACAACAGCCATTTGCAAAAGCGCGCGGAATGTATCGCGGATTTTATTCGCGTTGAACTCGGCAAAGCTTTCAGCGCAATCGCCCCCTTGAAGAAGGAAGGCTTTCCCTTCGGCGGCGAGCGCAAGGCGCGCCTGAAGGTTACGTGCTTCGCCGGCAAAAACAAGCGGCGGCATTTCGCGTAATTGTGCTTCTGTATTCTTTAAAGATACAGTATCCTTGTAGTTAGGAAGCTGTTGCGCTGGTTTATCTCTCCAGCTTTGAGGAGTCCATTGATTTGACATTTACGTTACCGTCATTCGTATTATTTAAACACTTCATACCATATATGAACAAAGGTTATGCCCCAAACTTCGATGATAATCAAATGTAAACGCATGTTTACGCTAGAAATTCACTGGACGCGGTGGTCGTAAAATGCAAAATACATGTGATTAAAAACTATAAATTTTTTAAGTGATAAGATTTTAAATATGGATTTAGCCACCCGAGATATACCCAAAGAGGTTATCCGTCATCTTGAGGCAATTGAGCCGGAGCAAAGTTGGACACAACAAGGTGTGGTTGTTCAGACTGTTAGAGATATAGAGCGCAGCTTCGATTCTGATCGCGATCTTGCGTCGAAATCATTGGATATTATTTTATCCCTCACAGATGGCGTTTGTGCGAATACACAGAAAACATTGGATTTATTGACCTCTTGGCAAGACGGTAGTGTGCAGTTCTCAACCACATCAATGATGGCCTATGTTATTGAAAAATTTGATTTTGATGAAGCAGCACACAAAATCCATATAAACGCCTTACTGATAGCGGCTATACTTGCGGATCTTCGCAATGACTTGCCGTACCATAACACCCTGCATTATCGTAAGGTTTTGTTGCATACAGTGCGGTTGATCGCGGTGCATAATCATTTGTTCAAAGGGAGCGACAAGCGCACGCTGGACCATGATGCGATGACGAAGCTTATGATATCTGCCTGTATTCATGATCTTGGTCATGCTGGTACAGGCAATATTATTGAGCGCAAATATCAAATGGCGATGACAGAACAAAGGTCGTTCGATTTGGCATATCCTTATTTAGCGGCCACAGGCTTGAGCGAGGATATTTTAGCGGATATTCGCATCATGTTAATAACAACCGACGTTTCCCCGTTAGGCGATCCGATTAGCCCGATGCAACAGGCGCGCGCAGCTTATGAATTACATTTCGGTATGAATAAGGATGACGATGATGAACCGCTATATTCTCAGCCGCTTGAGATTTTAAAAGAAGATGAACGCTTATGCCTTTTATGCGTGTTATTGCATGAGGCTGATATTATGAATTCTGCGGGCGTTGATTACGAAATAACGCGCAAAGAGTCCGTCGCAATCAATCAGGAAATGGGTGAAAGCCTCGCGTTGCCGGAAGATACGTTGCTGTTTTTGAATAAAATTTGCGGCGATGGGTTTTTGTCTGACGCCGCGCGTTATCTTGCAGACGGTAATTTAATTAGGATTAAAGCCCGTGTTATGGACGACTATAAAAACGGCAATAATTCATATTTTTAAGTGGCTGTTGTGTCTTTCCAGCGGCGGTGTAGCCATATCCATTGTTCCGGCTTATCGCTGATCCATGTTTCGAGCAATGTGTGCGCCTCTTTTATCACATCTTCAACAGGGCGCGGCTGATCGTCTTTATCAAATAATGCGAGCGGCGGATAGGGCGTCAGCTTAAACGAGCATCCAGAAAGACGTTGATTTTTAACCGGCACCAACGGACATTTATATTTTTGACAGAGCTGTACGAAAATCGGGTTTGTCATGGCGGGCAGAGAGAAAAACGGCACGTCTATGCCCTCATTATATTTCTGGTCAATCAGAATACCTAATGCACCGCCCTTTCTAAGTGTTTGCAAAATGTCTTTGCCGCTTTCCCGTGATTTAGGAAATGCCACTAGGCGGCCATTGAGCGTACGTGCCTTATCCAGAAGCTTAGCCGTCCATGGATTGTTGGGCGCGCGGTATGTCAGGGCGATTTTTTTATCATATTGCGTGAGCAGCGCCGTCGAATTAACTTCCCAATTGGCAAGGTGACCGCCAAAAAAGACGATGGGTTGCTGCGATTCCAGCAATGATGCCAATCGTCCCTTATTCTCAATAACGGTATGATCGCGGCTGATACGCTCCAGATGCGGGTATTCTGCGATAACGCGCCCCAGATTGTCCCACATACCAATGATGATCTCATTTTGTTTGTTTTCATCTATATCAGGCATCGCAAACGTAAGATTACGGCGCGCTTTTCTGTTTGTCGCGAGCTTCGGCCCAATGGTGCGCCCGATCCAACCGCCAATATTGGATGCTTTCTCAGGTGAGAGCGCACTAAAAAATGCGAATAAGATGTATAAAAGCGTGGCTTCTAAAAAATAGCGAAGTGTTTTCATTTTATTGCTCTTTCAAAGCCCCCAGCTTACCTGTTAGGAAGGTAAGCATTTCGGATTCATCATGCAATGCTAAGTGAACGGGCAGGGTGGTGACTTCTTTTCTAAACGCGTCAGGCACACGTACATAATCTTTTTCCGTCGTAATGAGTGTGGCATTGTTTTGCGCGGCGCGTGTTCTTAATCGGTCTAAATCATCGTGATCATAGCTATGGTGATCAGGAAAAGATTGGTGGTCAACAATATTCAGGTCCATAGCGCGCAAAGTATCATAAAACTTCTTAGGATAGCCAAGGCCGCAAAATGCGAAATAAGCTTGCGCCGTGTCGAGTGCATGATCGGCGTCCGGTTGAATGCTGGCCTTAAAAACAGGTAAGTCGGCGGGCAATTGCTGCTGGATATTGCGTTCATCCTCACCAATGAGAATAACGCCGTCAATGCGCGGCAGGGCAAAATCAAGAGGCTCACGCAAAGGGCCGGAAGGCAGGGTCTTACCATTACCAAATCCCATTTTTCCATTCACAACGATGAACGAGATATCTTTTTTCAAAGACATATTTTGCAAACCATCATCCATCAGAATGCAATCCGCATCAAGGTCATGGGCATGGCATGCACCATCATAACGATCTCTGGAAATGATGGTATTTGAATGCTTTAAGAGCACTAACGGTTCATCACCTACGGCGTTTGCATCATCATGAACCGTTATGCGTCTTGGGCCTGTTTCATGACCGCCATAGCCGCGCGTCAAAAAATAGGGGTTTTTGAAAAGCTTATGCTTTTTTATAAGCGCATTTAGGGCAATGCAGGTTGGTGTCTTGCCACTGCCACCGACACTCAGATTACCAACACAAATAACGGGAATAGGCACAGCGGCGGTTTGTGTACGCTTTAACTTTATGCGGTGGGCAAATTGGTACAATGTACCAAAGGGCGCGAGTAGAATTTCTTCCACTGATGGGGCTGCGCTATTTGCCCTATACCAGAATTCAGGCGTTGTGCGTGGCATAATGTTTGGTCTTTTCAAGCTGCGTTGTGTCATCAGTATCCTGTAACACGAAAAGCAACGGTTCAATTTCTTTCATAACACGATCTATAACACCTGTTTTGGCTTTGGAAAAGGTTCTGCCATTTTCCTGCAAGGTTTTGAGTTTGTGTTCATTCTCAAACAATGATTTTAACGCGTCATATAACGCATTTTCATCTTTGAGCGATAGAGCGGCGCTGTGCTGATTCATTTCATCATAAATAGGTTGAAGGTTTTGAATATGTTGGCCGTGAATAACACCGCACCCCATTTGCGCGGCTTCAATCGGGTTATGACCGCCGCCGCCATCATCACTTAATGATCGACCAATGCAGGCAATCGGGGATAATTGGTATAATAACCCCAATTCACCAAGTGTATCGGCAATGTAAATATCATCATCAGATTTAGGGAGGTTTTTCTGTTCGCCGCGATATGTTGTTTTAAGGTTGAAAGTGTCGCATTCTTTTTGAATATCATGGCGGCGTTCAGGGTGGCGCGGCACGATGATGGTCAACAAATCTGGGATATCTTGCTTTAATTTAATATGGATATCATGCGCGATGCGTTCTTCACCCGCATGAGTACTGGCGTAAAGCCATATACGTTTATCCTGACAGCTTTCTTTTAACTGGTTCAAATAACCTTTATTGAATGTCAGAGGCTGCGCGCTGTATTTTAAGTTATCCGTTGTTATTGTGTTGCGCGCGCCGAGTTTATCGAAACACTGTTTTTCTTTGTCTGTTTGGCACAAAACCATGTCAAATGTAGATAACGTGGAGCGCGCTAATGAAGAGAGACGTTTCCATGATCGGAAGGATTTAGATGACATACGGGCATTGACCAGCGCAGAGGGAATCGCTCTGCCCTTAATTTGGTGGAGCATATTTGGCCATAATTCCGATTCCATCCAAATTACGGCATCGGGGTTCCAGTGATCTAAAAAGCGCTTAACCCATGTGGGGTGATCAAGAGGATAGAATTGGTGAAAAGCATTGTGTGGAAGGCGATCTTCCATCAGATGGGCTGATGTTAATGTGCCAGTTGTGACGAGGATTGGAAGGTCGGGTATATGTTTTTGAATATGCTCGATCAATATGAGAGCAGATTGAGCCTCACCGACGCTCGCGCCATGTATCCACAAAAGTTTCCCTTTTGGTCTGTTTCGGGAGGTGATTCCTCTTTTCTCTGAATAGCGCGCGCGCGATTCCTTACCGATTGTACAACGTCGCTTTAAAAGCAATGAAAGGAAAGGCGCTGCGGGGTAGGTTAGCAGCTTATATAACGCGTACATGCCAATCCCCGACAAATATTAAAGATTCTGATTAAGAGAATAATCTATTTTTCAAAACGACAGAAGATTTACGGATTTTAACGTCCGTAACATCCTGCTGCTGCTGCGCCAAGACCGACAGCAAGCGGATCTGAACCACCAGGGTGATAACGACAACCAGGTTGCAAGCAAACGAATTCTTCATAATCATTCAACGCATAGCCAGAGCGAACAACACGCACACCTGTTGGTACGGGTGCACCTGAACACGGACAGTTGGTACCGCTACAGTCTTGTGGATCTGTTAATGTGAAATATGTTTGCACAGGATCATTAGCCCAAGGCGCAGACGTTAAGGCCGATGCCAAATTGTTTGTCCAGTTTGTATTGATAGGAGTACAGGCCGTTGGCAGTACACGTTTATCAGCAGCTGTCGCATATTCAGCGAAACTAAAGAACCCGTCTGTTGTGTTGTTTGAAACGAAATTGATACATTTTGCAGCATTCCATACGCGTGACATGATATCACAGCTATATGGTGTGCCGTTTGTTATCGCTCTCGGCTGGTGATTAATACCGGCTCCTGCTGTGTGACCGGCAAGCAGGTTGTACCCACCGCTTGATTTACTACCGAAATTGTTATTGATGTAAGCAATCAAAGATGTGCCGACGAGATTTTGGAGAGCGTTATCCATGCTTGTGCTGCTAAGCGGGCTACCGTAGGAAGATGTTTCACTGAGCATTTCATCAGCGTGGTCGGCCAGTTCACGGACAAGTCTGTCAAAACAGGTATATTCAAAAACGCTATCTGGCTTCAAAATAATATTTTGATTCTGTGTGATTTCACGTTGTGCTTCGAGCCATGCACGTGCGGAAAGTGATTCATAGTAAAGGGCATCACATGGTGTTGATGCTATGACAGTTGCTGCATTGGCTGCAGGAACCAAGATCAGAAAAGAGAATGCAAAAAGTAACGTTGTGCGAAACTTTAAAAGCCTGTTGTTTAATTTCATCATCTTATCCTTTGTCACTCTTCCTTTTAACTCTTACATTCTACACAAATATACAATCCCAAAGCAAATAGCTTTTGTTAATACGGTAAGCATGCCCCCGCTGGTGTGCTTGCCGGAACAGGCCCGTTTGTAACGTAGGGCACTTTTACCGGTCTGTAATAACATCCGGGGTTTGTACAAATATATTCATAGTGAAGGCGCGGTGTTCTTTGCACAATATTCACAAGACCAACTCCAGCGCCAATTGCATTGATATATTCATATGTCACAACGGGAACACCAGTTGGTATCGGATCAGAACAATCGGTGATAACGCCGCTTGTGCTACCGCCTGTACCAGGGATATAGGTACCGATAGGAGTCTGAAGACCTAATATCATTTCATCATAAAGCTTCATCGTGTCGAATATGGAATATGCATTAAGGTTGGCACCATCATCACAGTTATTCGCAATGCGAATCAAATCATTTGAAAAGTCCGTGTTAACACCTGAAACCACTGCAGCTGACGCGGGGCAGGGGTTCATAATACTTGTTGAAGACGTGCTTGATCCGGGGGTTGTGCTGTCTAGTTTTGTTGAATTGGTTCCGGCTTCGACTGCGTCGCTTGCACTAAAACCAGCGGAACATTCAACGGGAATAGAGCGTGGGTCGGCGTTAACCAAATCCTCAAAAGTTCTGAAACGATCATCTTCTTCGAAATCAATACATTTTGCGATATTCCACACAGTACTCATGTGTGAACAGTTATAACTGCCTGAACCAATGTCGGATGTGTCCAAGTCATTATCAATTGTTGTGGCTTCACCAAGGTAGGTGTGGCTGAAATTATTATCGATATATGTTTGGAGTGTCGGAAATAAAAGCGGCTCTAATACGTTATCAAGATGATCGTCAGGAAAAACAACATTAATGGTGACGCTTTGAGGGGATACAACGTTTTCACCACTACCGTCAGGGCAAGTCGGCGGGCGTCCGGATGATGCTGTATCATCACCTGTGGATAAGCAGACTTCATGGTCTTCCCAAGTCGTTGATTCTGAAAAAATAGGCCCTGCGTGTTCTGCGGCAACGGAAACCCATTGATCAAAACAAGTATATTCAAGGACGCTGTCAGGTTTGTGAATGATTTGCTCACTCATAATAACTTCGCGACTGGCGTTCATGAAGGCCTGACTGTAAATCTGGTTCATGAAATTACCGTCACAGGCGCTTGTGGTCGTGCCTGTTGTATTTGCGTGCGGCGGCGCTGTACCGGTCTTTGGGCCGTTGATCGCGGCATCGGTGCCGGAGGTCAAATCATTATATATGTCGTAATCTGTACAAGGGATACCAGGAGAGCAAGCTGCGTGAACACTGACCGCCGGAAATATAGCGATCATTATAAAAGAAAACAAAAAAGTTAATTTATTCCCTGATTTTTTCAGCACAATAATGCCTAATCCTTTGTTTGTTGTTCGACTATTATATACAGCTTTTCCTTGGGCGACCACATATATATGTCGAAATTATAATCATTTAGTTCATTTTTGAACGCGAGCAAATTCTTGATACCGTAAGAAGACTTGCTATCAACCATCAATCTCCGCGCGCGTATTTTTGATAATAGCAGGATTCTATCACGTTTTTCAGCAATTATTATGTGTGTGCAGTCATTTTCTTCAAGATTGCAAGATTTTCGCCTTAAAATATGCTCTTGAACACCGTCACCATTAAGGTCAAAGCTGGCGATACTAAACTGGGAAGAATCTGTATTATATTGCTCTTTTAGAAAGCCATCGATCTGAAAGCGCAGTGATGTGCTGATGTCATCACTATATTTTAAGGGGGTTATCGCGTGAGCATAACCAAACGGAAAAACAACACAAGCAATTGTGAAGTAGCATATACAAAGTATGTATTTTAACTGAAGTTTGGTCATGTCACGAAATTATAGCAATTTAATGCATCGTTGTAAAAAAACGAATTTTTAAACAAGATCGATGTCCAAGATCGCCATATCGAAATTATAAGATGTTTCGCCTTCATCTTCTATTTTATAAAGAACACCGATAAATTCGCCGTCCATCATAACTTCGATAGAATCTTCTGTCTTTTCACGTTTTTTGACAGTCACGCCCGAACATTTAAATACGCGCTCAATATAGGACTTTAATTGTGACATTTCTTCTGCGCTAAAACTCATGACTCTTTCCTTGATGTTATTATTGTGAATCCAGTCCCTTGGATACGGTGTTATAGCATGCTTTGGCAAGTGTTTTTCGGTCAGAAAAATCTGATGCATTAAGTGGCGGGTGAAAAGTAAGCGATATAACAGCGCCCTTATTGCGTGCAAATCGCCACAAATGTTTGTCTAGCGGTGTATCCATATCAATGTGCCATGAGTATAAGTCACGATCATCTTGGGTGTGGATTTGTTTCTGATTAACTGTTTCCATGCGCAAAGTCACAGGCTGCACTTTTATACCGCGGAGGTTTTCTTTCATTGCGATTGAAAACAGGCTTGATTTAAAAAGGCGCACTTCGCGGCCATCCGTTGATGTGCCCTCGGGGAAAATAATCAGGCTTTTGCCGTCATTAAGCATGGAATCGAGTGCATGTTTTTCTTTTTTTACATCTTCACGGGAACGGCTGATAAATGCCGTTTGCTGTAATTTTGATAAAAAACCAAAAACCGGCCAGGAGGCGACGTCTTTTTTTGCAACGAATGAAGCGCGAAGGATGCTGCCGATTGCAGGAATGTCCAGATATGACACATGGTTGGACATATAAATGGTTTGGCTGTCAGTATAGGGCGTACCATTGACGCGTACAGTAATGCGAAAAATGGAACAAACGATTTTTTGCCAAAGCCACGGCAAAATATATGCGGCGTTTTCTTTGCAAAATAGCATAAGTATCAACTGCGCCGGTACAATGAAGACGCATAGCGAGATAAATAGAAAAAATTTGAAACAGGCAATTAGAAATCTCATATCACAGGCTTTTATGTTTCCGTGGGTTGACCGGGCATGGTTTTTTGTATCCGGCGCTCGTAATATTTGCGGTAGCGATCTGTCATCAGGCTGGTTTGCACAACGATACAAACATCAATGGTGTTAAATTGCGGATCAATCACCGCGCCATCACCGATTGTCGCGCCCAAACGAAGGTAGCCTTTAATCAGTGGGGGCAGGGAGGCGAATAAGCGGCGCTCATTCAGGCTTTCCTTGCTGTGGATATTCATATCAACGCGCAAATCTTTGATGGCGACAGGGCTTATATCTGCGGGCGTCGCGTGAAAGTGGTGGAGGTAGGAAAGTTGCTGCGATATTGAATCAACATTATTTCCCTGAAAGCTCGCGCAGCCAAAGAGCAGATCAATATTGTGCTGGGTGATGTAATCGGCAATGCCTTGCCACAACATATTTAAAATCGGCTTTGTTCTATAATCGGCAAGAACGCAGGAGCGCCCAAGCTCTAAAAGGAAATTATCACTGGCGATGAGGTTGCTGAGGTCATATTCGGTGCTCGAATAAAAACGTCCATGCTGATCGGCAATGTTCTGTCGTAATAATCTGTATGTGCCAACGATTTTTTCGGACTTTTTCGTCGGATCTTTCGCCACCACAATCAGGTGGTCTGTGATGTCATCAAATTCATCAAAGTCCCTTTTTTGGGCGCGCATTGCGTCTGTAGGTTTTGCGCCATACTCGTCATAAAAAACCTGATAGCGCAGTTTTTGTGCTTGCTCGATTTCTTCGGGAGTGACGGCCAGACGGACATGAGCCTCTTGCGCTGTGACTTTGTCGACATCAAGGCCGGAGGAATTTAGCATATTGGTTTAATCCCGTGATGTGTGCTTTATATATTATGACTTGTCAGAGTATACTATATTTCATAGATGTACATAGTCATAGTTTTACACATTTTATAAGGGTTTTTTCATGGTTTCAGTCCTTTTTGTTTGTACGGGAAATATCTGTAGATCACCAACCGCCGAGGCTTTATTCAGGGATAGGGTGAAGGCAAAGGGCATTGATGCATTATATGATTCTGCCGGAACATTCGGGTATCATATTGGCGAACCGCCCGATCATCGCGCAATAGAAGCCGCGCGCGCGCATGGTATTGAAATGAGCGATCTAAAGGGGCGTAAAATCAGCAATGATGATTTTGATAAATTTGATTACTTGATTGCGATGGATAAAGGGCATGAGCGCACTATGCGCCGCATGATTGATGAAAAGTACCACGGGAAAATTAAACTGTTTCTGGATTATCACGATAAATATCGCGGAATGGATATACCTGACCCGTATTATGGTGATCGCGAAGGGTTTAAGAAAACATTCTCTCTTATAGAAGAGGGCGTAGATTCTCTGGTAGATAAGCTGTTTTAGGATAAGCCGTAATCGTTGTTCACGTCGCGGTCGTTATCATTATCGCCGTTCATCATATCGGGGTCGTCGGGATCATTATCGTTTGTATCCTCTTCACGTTCTTTCGACGTTTTACTTTCTGCATCGATGCCTAAAATACGCCCCAAACGCTCCGCTTTATCGGCCAGCTTACTATTGGCCTTGGCGCGCTCGGCTTTCAACTCATCAGCAAACCCCTTAAGTGGTCCCATGGGCGCAAAGAAGGAATAAATATTCAGGCCAATAGAATGCCTGTGCTCCTCACTCAGCAATTTGATTGGGATGATGGCGAGTTGCAGTCCCATGAACGCACTTTGAACTTGAAGGCTGCGTTTGGCTCTGACGGCGGATTGTTCGTGCGATTCTTGGTCGCGCATGATTTTAATCAAATCGTCTTTTTCATCTGCCGTCCAGTCATGCCCGATGGTTTCGATCGAGCGCAAGTTGACACTGTGGAGTTGGTCAAGTGTGAGCGGCTTTCTTTGTTGTTTTGCATCATCCTGATTGGGCAATGTATTTTTCTTTGCACCCTTAACTTGTAGCCCTAAATCTTCGTTCAGGCGTGCTGCCTCTTGAAAACCCATGACTGTGCTTTTTCCGATTTTATGAACGCGAAACGGGTTTTTAACATATTCTGTGAAGACTTTGCCGACAAAACCTGCGGCGCGCTCCCCTTGAAACATCAAATAGGATAAGCCCTGACCCGTTGTAACCACTTTATCTTGTAAGGGCTTGCGCATAAAATCGCCCGCGCGTTTAACCATGTCATGGGTTAAGGGCTTGCCAATCCCTTTTTGGGCGGCAATTTCATGAAATTCTGATTTACGGAAACGCTTTTGTTCATCGGACAGG
>TARA_R110001592_G_scaffold363314_1_pt1 | contig 33652 bp, 13 predicted proteins | sample TARA_R110001592 | Tara Oceans TARA_R110001592 (sample SAMEA4398387) | marine metagenome | biome: Polar Biome; feature: [SRF] surface water layer (ENVO:00010504); material: water (ENVO:00002006), including particulate matter (ENVO:01000060) such as... | depth 5 m | reverse complement strand
GCTCGATATTTAAAAATTTAAGCTGACACAGAATATTGAACGCCCCCGATATAATCCTAAATTGAACTTTGTAAATAAATCAAGCGGTGATCATTAAGTTAAAAACGCCTTTTCCTCACTTTTAAAGTTATGCTCTCCATGAACAAGCCTCCCAAGATAATTAACGAAACGGTTACTCATCTAAGACCATTCATACCTAAAATGGTTAGGTGGATATAGATTCTCGACGCGATATAGACTAGAGTTTATTGATAATATTCACTTTATCTATGGAGTTGCATGCTAACAATAGCTTAAGGCTCTGAACTGCCATTAATAACTCAATTGCTAACTTTAGTTTTTGGCTATCAGTTGAACTAAAGAGCACCCACTAGCTAACGTCAGCGCACGTGAAGTCCCCCCAATGTATGTGGTAATAGTTTTTGCGACTGCTAGGTTAAATTAAAACCTCTGAGCATCAAAAGTCAGATCGAGTTTGATCAACTACAGTTTAAGTAAACTTTAATATTCTCAACACTCATGAAAAACCGTATATCGCTTTTTAAATTATAAATTTACTTGGCTGAGCATAACTAGTCACGACTAAGCTTTTTATGGCCCTTGTCATAGCTACATGTAAAAGTGCTCTTTCAGATAATTCAAATTCACGAACTTCAACGGGGTCATCCGATTGCACAACACCTAAAGGAACAACGCCATCATTAACACCGGCAACGAACAAATGTTGAAATTCAAGACCTTTTACCCGATGCATGGTTGCCACACGAATACCTTCTAGGTTTCTATCCTCCGCTCCATTAGTTTTAATTTCGTAAGTTTGAAAACCTTGTTTATTTAATGCCCTAGAATAATCATCTCTTAAAGTATTTGTTCTAGCAACTAAGCATATTTCACTTAGTTTTGCGTCAGCAGCTACAAGGCTTTCAATCACCTCAACAATATAATCAACTTCTTCATTGAATGTTAAGAAATTCTTTTGTTCAGGTGATGTTCCATGCATTAAAGACACATAGCCAGTATTATCGTCATTACCATCATCTAGATCGTCTACACTAATGCCTTCAAGAACAGACACAGCCATACGGCGCGTTTCTTCCGTGGTCCTATAATTAATTCTTAGCTTTTTACTTCTTCCTAAAATATTAATGCCACAGCGACCAAGTACTACTTTATTTCTGTATATTCGTTGGTGACCATCACCGACTATAAAAATATCATTAATAGATTCATCTACTAGAACTCTAAGCAGTTTATAAGCATGAGTTCCCATATCTTGCCCCTCATCTACTATGATTGACTGATACAACGGTTTAATCGATTTAGTGAGTATCGTTTCTAAACAATCCTTTGTAGCATCTGTCATTTCACGCAGGTTCATATGGCTGAGTTGTAATTGATACTCTTCGAATACAGGCCAAATGAGCATCCGCTCTTTTCGATTTAACCTAGTACCTCGACCAGTTCGTTTGGCTTTAATGTACTCTTTAAGTGACGTGATATTTTGCTCTTGAACAACCAATTGCCACTCTTCTTGATAAAATCGTTCTGATAGCGACAAATCAGATGACATATTCTGTAAGGCATACTGCCAACATTTTTTACGTTTCGGATTTGTATCGTTTGTAAAAGCAATCTGATACTTGTAGTCGTGTCGACGAATGAACTTGCCTACCCATGCATCAATGTTTATTACTTCAATTCGCTCGAGCTCAGCTTTTGAACATATTTGTCCTAAATGTACATTTATATCTGCGGCTAAATTTTTGGTAAAAGTAGTAAAAAGAATTTTCTTATTAGAATTATCTGCTAGTTGAGAAGCTAACCACTTTGCTCGATGCATCGCTACCACTGTTTTTCCAGTACCCGCACCACCTAAAACCCTCATAGGACCATTCCAATCGCGTTCAATTAACTTTCGTTGTGATGGATGTAAAAATACACGCCACTTTTCTAATGGGGCATCCAACATCTTTTGAAGCTCTTCATCATCAACCAAAACAAATCTTCTTTTTGAACCGTTACGCTCTATTGCCGCCGCATAATCGTCAACATCAATATCTTCATTATTTGAGTTATCATTGTAATCGGCTAATACTTCATCATAAGGTAAACCTGACGCAATCATATAAAGTGCTTCATAGGCCTCAACAGGTAATTCTTTTTCTATTGTCTGTAATTCTTCAAGAGAAGTTAAATTAAACGCTTTCTCTGAAAACTCTTCAGGTAAGCCTAATTTAATTAACTGTTCAGTATTATAATTTTCAAATAGAGCCGTTGATTGTTCACTATCAGGTTCTTTAACTTTTTGATTCTCTAGTTCAGCAACAACTTTTGTTTGAGTTTGAAACAGTTGAATTGCACCAGTAGATGGATGAATTTTACACTGGTGCCTTCTAGCCCAATCATAAGCTTCATCATGATGATCTACCCAAAGTAAAATATAGATATCGCCACGCTCTGGCTGCAAAATAATCCCGCGGTAAGTCTGATCAATTCTTACCGAACGCATATAAGAATTGGCTGCATCATGAATTTTTTCATAATTAATTCCAGAATTACGAGGATCATTTCTAAATTTGTTAACAAATTGATTTACTTTCTTTTGCTGTGCTCTTGGTAAATTCATCATAGCTGTTAAAAAGTCAGCTGAAATTGCAACTTGAGTCATCTATTTCTCTCCTAAAATATTACTGAGTTCGTCGATTAATTTTTCAGTTATTGGTTCAACGAAACATTTCCAACCTTCTATTTCAAATACCTTTATTTCAGATATATCATCTTCACAAAACAATGCAACTTTCTCTTGTTCCCACGCTAATTCGGCTAACCCAATAACTTCGTCATTATTGAGCAATTCGTAGCTGTCTTCTCCTATTCCAATATCACTATCAGCTAACAAAGAAAAATCGCCCGTTAATAAAGAACGCTCTGCTAATTCGTTCCATGCATTCGCGCCTTCAATAGTATGATCTAATTCAATAATTGCAGTCGGTTCGGGAAGTAGCTCAAGTACTGCTTTACGAGAAATCCAAGTTACATCTGTTAGAAATTGTAAAATATTAACTAACTTCCAATAGCCATTTAATGCTTCTTTATAATTAGAAGTCTGGTATTCCCTGTCATCAAAACAAATATGGACTTTGAGGTTTTTTGTTAGGTGTTCAAACAATTGATCGGCTGTAGCTCCTTGAACAGCAAAACTACTAAGTGGAATAGATACTGACACCTCTACCAGTTTTTCAGAGCTATTAAGAGTATCTAACAAGCCGCCAAACCAAAATGGTACGTTTGGTATCAGTTCCAACACTCTTTCTTTATGTGCATTTTCACTTAATTCATAATCTAATTTTTGGGCTAATTCAGGATGGAGATCACTCCGTCCATCTTTATTCAGCCAGCATAGCGCATGGTATGCTGCGGAACCTGTTATATCATCAAGAAAATTTTCAGGTTGTACTAGTAATTCAGATAACAATTCAAAACTGTTTTTACCCTTAACTACACCAGCCCATTGGCTATAGTTTTTATTTGAAATATTTTTACCAAATAAATCTCTTACTGATTTATTTTGGAAGTTATCTAAATATTCTTTAACATGTTTATTACCTTCATTAACCAAATCATGCCAACCAAGGGTCCAAACAATAAAACGATTTGATTTAACAATAGCTAACCGTTTATTAGAGTCATTATCAACAATGTCAAAGTGATGTTCAAAACCATCTAAAAATAGAGCGATAGGTTTTACACTACTGCTTTCTCTTGCGGGCCAAAAAATAAAGTCTGGTTTACAAGAAACTGATACTCCGTCTTTTTCATTAAGGTTAACTTGTGGTTCAATTCGCCATGCCACACCGAGTTCGTCTTGCTTACCAACAGTTAATAAATACCCATTTTTACCATTGATTTGAGACTTACTTAATCGCCACTGTTTACCAGCAAGTTTTAACGTATCAATAAACTTACGCTCTAATTCACTTTCAAGTAGGATATTAGGATCAATCTCATGCAGGCTAGTGACCTTGACTAACTTATTCCTGTTTTCTAATATACCTTGCATCATAGACTTAGCAACATCACGAGAGATAAGAGCCATTTTCTGTCTATCTCTATACGCAAATATACATAGATAGCAACCATCTTTACTTGGGTCACTATTACAAGAACAAACATCCAAGGTATGAAAAGCAAATTCAATTAATTTCAATAAATTATCAGAGTCTCTCATTAACTCTTTTAAATACCCAGTTCCTCCAGGAATTGAATCATATATAACCAAATAGTGGCGACGAGCATCACCTTCATTTATAGGCTCGTTAAAAACGGTACTTTTTATATGATCAATACTACCTTTGAAATACTTCTTTAAACCTAATTGAATCGCTGAAGCAAAAGATGCCTCATACTCAGAACCTGCGCTATAACTAGATACAGGCAAAACAATTCGAATTGCTTCAGACTCAAGTTCACGATACAAATATAAACAGTCAATAAAATTATCTGGATCTTGACTAGCTAATTCGTCACCTTTAAATGAACAAGTTAGGTCGTGTTTTATCTTATTCCCTTTTTTAACCATGCCGCATTTTTTACAAACAGCAAACCCAGAGCGAGGAGCAATTTCACCAGCGACAGTTATTTGTTCACTTTGGTTATCAGGCACACCAAAGTTAATATCTTTGATAGACACCTTACTTAAAAAATCAAAACCAAAAGGCACTTCATCACTATCAATTTTATAAGCCTGCATGATAGCTTCTGGCTCAAATGCTACCAACATCTGGCGGTTGTAAAATTTTGGTTCTCTGTTATCACTGTCATCTGAAATTTTTGCATCTCTCAAATTTGCTCTGGCATAAACTTGACGAAGTTTGAGCATCTGTGTTTTTTGAGCAGAATCATTCCAACCAGCACTACCACAATTTGGGCATGTGGCGTGTATATCTTTCGTTAATAGAATATCTTCAGTAAAGTTACAGTTATTACATAACCGCCACTCTTCAACCTCTGAAACATTTAAGTCAACTTGTTCAATTTCAACTTTGTTCCCACCAGCATAAAAATAATTATCGGGGGCTAGTTCTGATAAAGCTGCAGAAGCTGGGCGTTCATAATCATAAGTCGTTCGCTGAAACTTTCCTCCTCCAGACTCCAATTCAACTTGTTCTGACTTTCTCCATAAAATTGAACGTATAGTTACTCCAGCTTCAGGGAAAGCATAATTAGGTAATAGTCCTTCATCGGTAAAGAAGTTTAGCGTTGGTTTGCCATTAATTTTGCTTATCAATGCACGTAAACCTTGTCGTTCACTGTTTAGTTCATTTAAAACCTCTTTATGGTCTGGTTGAACGACAGGGGATGATTCTACTTTTTTAATTTCCCTATCAATTTTCCCTACTCGTGCATTCAGTGATTTACGATCTTTAATAAGCATCAACAGTCGATTTGTTATTCGCCCTGATAAAGAAAAAACATCATTATTACCTCGTATGAATGTAGAAAGATGTTCAATTGAATCAGGTGTTAAATCATCAAACAAATCGATGAACTGGCTAAATAGCTCACCTTGATTTTGTTCAATATAATCAAACAAGGTGTAAGGGAATTTTGTTTTATGCTCACCTTCAACTGCATTTAAAAGGTCACGTACTTTATAGGATATTGCATTATCAGTAATGCCTGTTCCAACCCAGTTATCAAAACAGAATGCTGTAAGTTGTCTTTCTAGAACAGCTATTGCCTGAAGAAATACCCCTGGAGGCTCAACAGCACCACTCATCATATTTATAGGGTCAGCATAATAATATAAGTCATGAGAATTACCGGCTGAAAAGGTTGCATTAAAAGCATTGCCATCACGCCGCCCTGCTCGCCCTATACGCTGAAGATAATTAGCCTGTGCCGGAGGTACTGAGCATAAAACCACACTCGACAAGTCACCTATATCAATACCCATTTCAAGTGTTGGGGTAGCTGACAGTAAGTTCGTGTCCCATGAGTTGTTACCATCTATAAACGACCGTTCAACTTTTTCACGAATAGGCCTTTCAAGTAAACCAGTATGCTCAAAGCCATTTATACGAACTAAATCAAATTTATCCCAACCAATGGGTTGTTTTTTAGCTTTTGTATTTAACGTTAAAGAGCCATTACAACTGTCTACCATACAAGGGGTATTTGAAACCCAGTAATCTAATAAGCTGTCAGGTACTCGATATTTTATTTGGCACTGGCTACATTTAACTTCACTAATTTCAGTAGAAACGATTAGCGCATCAGGTTTTAAACCCCAAACTTCTTTATCTCTGACTTCATAATTACCGACTAAACCTACTTTAGATAATTGAGTAAACGTACGTTCAAAAATTAAAGCAGCATCACTACTAGCTAACGCATTATCATCTGATGTGATTGTTTTATAAAGCCATTGTAAATATTCACCCGGTCGTGAAGATGCTTTGGTTATGTATGAGAAAGCAGGTGATACCTTATCAATTGAGACGAATCGTGGTTTGCGAGATGCGGGGCCAAAGTTAGGCATATACTGGGTATTTAGACCGGCCTTATTTAACAGGTAAGGCTGACCCCCACTGGTAATAAACTGAATAAGTGACTCATGTAATATCGCACCATCTTTTCTCATTATGTGAATAAGGCCAATAATGAATGATTCAACAACTTCTGGTGTTAAGTTTGATAGAGCATCAACTTCTTCACGTAAAGTTGAATGAAGCGCCATACATGCTTGTTGTAGTTTATCTACATCAGGGCCAACAGACGCAAACTGAGTTCTATCTAATGACCGACCTAACATTGTCTTCAAACCAAATTCACTAAAAGCCTCCCAACCTAACCTTCTGTATATCAAATTCGTTAAGTTTGATTCATCAGGCAATACACCATCAGCTTTTAATGAATTAAAGTCTCTTAGCCATTCCATATCGGGCGCAATAAAGGTTCCTACAAAATCAGCAGTATTTTTACAATGCTGCTCTGCGTAAAAGCCAACTTTTTCACCTAAAGAAGAAAGTGAAATATCCGCTCCACCTTCAGTTACTGCATGAGCTATAAGACTTCTTATCATTAATGGATAAGTTCTTGACGTTAAAAATCCAGCCCTATGTGCAGCATCTTGTACTGAATCACTAAAAGTAATTAACTGTTTGTCTTCGTTAAAGTTTGAACCAAATAACTGTTGAGATAACACCCCAATTAGACTTGCAGCCCTTGACCCCAAAACAGATACACCATTTTCACTTTGACAGAATGGGCAATTATGACTGGCAACTCGTTTAGAGCCACCATCTTTAAGTGCTTTAGTTTTAGTATCATTTACATACACGACGGTCGTTAACGTATCATGCTCACAATGACCACAAATATCATGACTAAGATTGGTATTTAACGTTAAACATTTAGGGCATAGCTTCACTTGTTGACCTAAATCTTTTGATAATGCTACGGTTGAATTTTTCGGTAATGGAAAAAGTAAAATAGCTTCAGGATTATTAGCAAAATATAATTGATAAAATAACGCAATATCATCTTTAATTTGCATTTCATTTGACAGTCTTACACCGCCCCAACCTGTTGCGCTGCAATCACGACAATGAACAATAGGTAAATACCGGGCTTCATCTTCCTTATTTGTTAGATCATCACTAAAGGCAATATAGGGTAGTGTCGAATACTCTTTATGGTTATCAAATTGCTGACCAACACTGGCTACCATTCTGCGTAATTCTCGTAGCCATAATTGAAACCTAACCTGAAGAAAGGGTAAAACGGGGATTGCTTTATTCTTTGATAACCTATCAGCCAATGCATCGGCGTCTTCTTCAACATATTGTCTAGCAACTGACACCAAAGCACAGAAGCTCTCTAACAAAAGAACATTATCTTTACCTGAAAGTAAATCTTGGGCAAGATCTTTAACATCACGAATTGAGCCTTGAAGTTTATTAAGTAAACTTCTAAAAAAACGATGTTCTTTTAATGCTTTGCCTAAAGCAATACGTTGCGTTCTTCCCTCATCACTCTCCCAATCATTATGGATATGCAGTGAGTCATTGCCAAACCAAGCAGTGATAACAGTGTTAATGTAGTTTTGAGGGTCGTCTAATGCTTGACCTCTCGGTATTTCTTCTACCGTTGGCGTTTTAAAATACGCTAATGAAGAATCTTGTAAGTATTCTTCAGCGCTATACCTATCCTCAGTAACTACCGATGAATATTCGAATTCAGAATCAAAAATTTTGCTGGCATAATCTGTCAATGAAGAGAAGTCGGTCCCTACCGTTGCAGAGGTGCCTACACAAGCAATATGCTGTTCCGGTGTTTTTAATTTATGTTTTAATCTTCGAAGTAAACAAGATAAATCTGTACCTTGTGCTCCGTCAAAAGTATGTAATTCATCGACTACAATAAATTGCAATGTCTCTGGTTCGTTAAAGCGCCATATTTTCTGATCTTTCGGACGCATCAATAAAAAATCTAACATTTTATAGTTAGTTAATAAAATATCTGGCGGACTTTTTCTTAAAGTATCTTTGCAAGTAATAACCTTATTACTACCCATGACTTTACTGGGTGTGTCATCTTCTTGCCCGACAAATAAACCAACACTTACTTTGCTTCGTAAACCGTCATTACTTGCAATAGTTTTAGCAAATCGTTTGGCTTGATCGGTTGCTAAAGCGTTCATCGGATAAATGACAATTGCTTTTATTCCTTGGGACTTTTGAGAAGCACAAAAATTTAACAGCGGATATAAAAAACATTCCGTTTTACCGGAGCCTGTACCTGTCGCAACTAATGTTGACTCAGGCTTTGCAGCAGATAAGCGATGATATGCCTTTGCCTGATGTTCAAACGGAACAAATGGCATATTGATATTGGTAAAGTAATTACGTTTTAATACACTTTGTCTAAAGGGTAAGTTAATTGACAGGTATGGACCTTTTGATAAATTACCTGCTTCAGCTAAAAAATCATCCATCGCTGTCGTGCCGTCTTCTCGACGAAACAAAGGTGAACTCATATCAAACGAGTTAAGCAAAAAACTTTTAAGTGCTGTTTCTACTTGTGTACTTATAACCGACGGTAACATTTAATTTCCTTTTATTTATCAAGCCAACTGAGATCACTTAAAACTTCATCAACAGTTCTTAAGTCCCAACCATCTAGATTTGGTTGCTCTGTATCGATATAAATACCTTTGCTTAAACTAGGCCAAGCCAGCTCCAGTTCATATATAATCTCTCCTTGTTCATCCTGTATTTCAAAACCAATTTCTGGTTCGCTGCAAAGTCGATTTTTCGATTCATGGTAAACATCAATATGATCTTGATCTGCCAACAAGTTTTCAACGGATAATGTATCATCATTAATAAAATCTTCTATGTGGCCAACTTTTTTCCAATTTAGATCAAAGTAATAGTTTTTGATCTGAGATACTGGATTTACAAGTTTGCAAATCACCGGTTTTGTTGCAAGATTCTCAACAATATATAACCAATAATTGTCTCCAAACTTACGGCACTTCTCTACTTGAGTATATGACAGTGAGAATCCAGTTCTATTCCATTTACCTCTAATCCCCTTTACTTCCACTAAAAACATCTCAGCAGTTTCAGGATCTATAATTTCTATGTCATAACCGGGGTTATTCCCACCTAATAAAGACACACTGAAGCCTTTATCAATAAGATGATCTCTAATTAACAATTCCGCTTTGTCACCTGTTTTCTTCGCATTCGCACTTTTTTCGTTCGAACCATCCTGATCAATCTCATTAAAATCAACGTAGCTAACCATCCTATAACCTAATGAATTATATGAATCACTGTTATTATTTGATCTTGACTTGGAACTTGATGGTTCTTGATCATTTTTACCATTAAAACTAGTGTCACTTTCATATTCGAATTGATTACTATTTGTGCCATCACCACTTTCAGACTTGTGAGGTTCACTTTCATCGTATTCAAAGCTACTGGCTCTACTACCATTACCTTGATTATTATGCTTGCCTTGAGAGTTGGAATTATTTGGGCGGTTGTTACCTTTATTATTTGAATAACTTGATGAATTTAAAGCCTTTCCATTAGTATTTATTACATCATAATCATTTGTCGAGGTTTCGCGAGTTCTTGGCTCATCAAAAGGGTCATTTTCTGAACCTGCATTGTTAGTTTCATCAGCACTAGGATCTTCGGAAATATTCTCTTCAGAGTCATCTACTGGCTTTTCTTCACTTTCAATTTGTTCATCGTTCGTTTCATGCTCAGTAAACTTATCGTCATGCTCTCGTCTATCATTAATGCTAAGAATACCCGCAATTTCTTCCTTAGATAAAAGCCTTTCCCAGTCTTTCTTATTAAGTAACTTCTCAAACCTTTTCTTTGATGATATCCCTAACAGTAACCTTATTTGAGCTTCTTGTTCCACAAAGGCTTTAGGTATTAAAAGCTTACTGATTTCCTCTGCAATAGAATCAAACAACTCTTCATCATCTTCTTCCTTTTTATATATCAATCGGTAATCAGTTGAATCAAAATAAACATCTGTAGAGTCATTTACAAAAACGCCATCAACATAATATTGAACATCTATAGGACTTGGTAATAAAAACTCAGAACATCCTAGTAACTCACCAATAACGCCTGAGTCAAACCAATTATCTTCAAAGGTCTCACTCTTATTATAATTCTTATAAAAACAAGCCAATAATATTCGGCTATGTTGCGTTAGCATACTTTTATCAGGTAATTGAAGTGCGTCTTCGTCAATAAAGACTTCTCGCTGTACTTCTTCGGAAAGATACCGAAGTTCTAACGCTTCATATAAAATGTCAAAATGGTTGTGACTTTTTCCTCTTGATTTCCAGAAGAAATCTACACCTTCATTTTTAAATAAATCCGTCAATCTCCGGTCATCACTTACAAAGGCTTCATCTCGTTCTAGCCATTGATGTGAACGAGTAAAGCATTTAGCATTTTCTACTAAGTCTACAAACCAATCATCGTATTCTTCACTAGTGCTTTTTCGCAAGTATGAGAGTAAGCGTTCAAAAATAGCATCTAAAGCATTTCTTACTACTCGGTCTTTCTTCTCATTTACTACAGGTAATTCTTGTAACTTTAACCATGCGCTCGCAAAGTTTTCAGGTTCCGGTTGAAGCCTCACCTCTACAGTATCAATCCAAAACGTTTGGCGAAAAGAAGGGTAAAAATCACTTAACCAATGAAACATATCACCAAGTACATCTTTTTGAGATGACCAAATAGCGTCAGAAGCAGTACACCAGTTTCTACCTTCCGAAGGACAATAAATTAAAGCTTCATTTTGGAAAAGATCAGACAAATCCGACCGGGTTCCCGCTAAACTTTGGTAAATACGTGAGATTTCCTCCACATCACATTTCTCATTGTGATTACTCCAGCTTCTTAGAACATTCAGAATGGCTTCTGAAGAAACATCACTAGTAATACCCAAATCAGAGATTAAACCATCACTTAATTTAACATTCGGTGCAATAAAGTTTAGAGCATTACCGTATAGCTCTTTATTGGTATCACTAGAGAGAAAAACTTCATCAGCTCTTTTTAAACCATTATTTGTTTGTAGCCATCGGATATTAGCTAAAATATAAAATAGTTCCGTATTAATTGTGCTACTTTTTCTGGATTGATAGTACCAAGTCACAGAATGCTGCTTCCACGAACTCCCTCGATTTTTTTGTTTTTCTAGCCATTCGATAAAGTTATTTCTAACTTTATCGTCCTGAAAGTTGGACTCATCCAAGCATATTTGTGGCACAGTTTCTAACTCTTCTCTTATCGTCATTGTAGAGTCAATGACTGTAAATTGAGTATTTAAATATGCTAGGTAATCAGGTGTTAATTTAGAGTCTTCATTTGATACTGAACCATATCTATAAACAGTTATGGCACTCGTGGGAGTTCTGGGAGCAGAGGTAACCCCGAGTGTTATGAATACATCATAATCATCTAAGTTTTCAAATCGCTCAAAAACCTTAAGGTAGTCATCGGATAAAATTATAAAGTTTTCTTTTTCTTCTTTGTTGAATACAGTTTGCCAAATATATGCAGCTCTATAAGATGGGGGTGTAACTAATTTAAATTCTTTTTCTGCATTTATAGCGAATGTTCCATCTGTTCTTTTAAAAGGTAATTTTAGTTTTAAATCTTTTTTAACTTCGTCCCTTAGACTAAACCAATTTTGAAATACAAATTCATTAAGTTTCCACAAAAGTGAAGCATCGATGTCATCTAAGTTACTATCACAAAATGGTAAAGCCACATTCTCTAAATACTCATTTTGAGTCATCGTCAAAACAGAGAATTTGTCCTTTATAAACTCAATTAACGATTTATTCTTAGCTAATTCTTTTTGCAAAGCAGAATCAAGTAATTTGAAGTCAGTTTTTAACTGAGCAGTATTTAATACTGGAAGTTCTACATTTACGTTGGAATTTAAATATATTCTCCTTTTAGATCTATATAAGGGTTCCTCTAAACCTAAAAAAAGTGGGCTATCTTTTAATAACTCAATAGCTAAACCGTTCAACCAATATGGCGATTGCACCAACAACCACTCATAAAGAGAAATAAACCAACTAACGGGCTGAGAGGTTTTATTTAATATACCTTTACATAAATATTCTTTTAAAATCAAAGCATCGAACACGGTCCCAGTCAGTTGACTAATTTGTTCTTCGTATTTTCTAAAAGAATTTGGTAGAAAGTACGATGTTAATTCTTTTTCTTCAATAGTTAACTTTGCCAATAAACCCGTAATTTTATCCTCGGCGAAAAAACAATACTCAGGTAAGCGTTTAATATCTTTGTTACATAACAAAATTTCACTTTTACAAAGCTTATCAATAATTTTTGTATATATTGGCTCCAAAAATTCATCATTATTGTTATCCACCAATGGGATCCATTTAAAATCTTCTAGCTGGTTAGAAGATTTTAAAATATCACTTAACGTATCAGCGGCAAATAAAGCAACTTCATCTCGAACCCAATCATTCCATGGAACATTAACCAATACACTTTCACGACTAGCAGGGAGTAAAAAATCAGCATTAATTAAAAAAGGTAATCCAGTATCAAGCTCAGTTGGTAAGTAAGCATACAATACTGATTTAGTTAACTTATGATAAGGAAAGGCAAGTGTTAAATCTCTTTGCTTTACCCCTTCTCGCTTGTCTTCTTTTAAGTCTTCAGGTACTTGAATTGATTTTTTAGCGACAAGGTAACTTTCTGTTTTTTCGACGCCATTAGTATTAGTCGTTAAAATGGTTGAGTAATCATCTCTTTTTTTCGTGAATTCAACATGGTAATTAGGTGCTGAAATTGAAAGATTATTCAGCTTATTTAAAAATAATAATACCGTAGACTTTATTTGCTTTAATTCATCAAGAATACGATCAGATACTTTACCTCGATTGTCATTTTTTAAGGGTAATAATATGCAGGTAGTATATTTTGATTGGTTCTTAATAACGACTTCAGGACGTTCATCTAACCAATAAGGTATGATATAGCCTAACTTGGTTAATTCATCATCTTTTTTAAACTTAAAGTGATAACCATTTGAATATATATGAGGTGACTCACTAACAACAAAAACAGATTTAAAACCGATGCCTTTTTCACCAATATAACCGGAGTCTTTACTTTTAGCTTTTGTTGAATTTCCAATAGAAGATATTGCTTCTAAATGAGGCCACTCAAAACCGGTTTCATTATTATATATTGCTAAACAACCATCACTTCCTGGAGTGTTGGTTGGGTCATTTTCTAGTAACTCAAAAGATAAGCTTTCAATAACACCATCTAAATAATGATTATCTTCAGCATTTTGAATCAACTCAAATACAAAGTGTATTTCTTTTGAATAAAGCTGTTCAGATAAAATATTGACAGCATTATGCAAATCCTGGCGTAAATTTTTCTGAATCTCACACTTCCCTGTTGTTTCATTTATCTGATATTTATCTTTACGATATTCTAATATCTGTTTTTTTTTATTTTCGTTTATCATGAGTACTTCTACCAAAAATTAAATTAAGAAAACAATGCTTTAAACTGTTCAGGAATTTTTCTAAAATCGGCTAAAACCGCTAATTGTTTTCTTGGGCGGGAAATACAAACATAAATTTTGTTTAACTCGTCAGCTTTTGTCCAATCTACATTTTCAAAACCAGCCATTATCAAAGTATCAAACTCTAAACCTTTAATATGTTCTGGTGAGGAAAAATGAACTAGGTACTTTTTAGACAGATCAACCTGTTTGGCAAGATACGATTCTCTAAAATCCTCTGAAGCTAATCTACCATGTAGTCTTTTCTCTAACTTTTCAGCATATTCTGTTGAAGGAGAAACAACAGCAATGGTTCTGCCCTTTGGTTGGGCTTTAACTATTTCAATAACTTTTTCATCGACTTGTTTGAATGGCAAATCAAATAAACCAATAGCATCAGGAAAACGATTCTCCTGTTTTAATATCGTTTGATATTTATCTAACTCTGGAATTAAACGAGTATCACCTTGAATTTCAGCTCTAAAGATAGAAGACAAAGCCATTAGATTAGGACGGTGTTCTTGGCGTTTATTTTCAATTAAAAGGGTTTTATCTATGGTTCCTTGATAAGGAAAGCAAACCGATGGGTCGCTCGCACTACCAGAATATAATTGCTGGTATAAATCACCTACCAGAGTAATAGCGTTATATTTAGGGTGAGCCTGTATTCCCATCAAGAAAACTTGAACTTCAGTAAAGTCTTGTACTTCATCAATAAAGACTGTTCTAAAATAATTTTCTTGTTCTTCTAAATGAAATTGATTGGATTTTAAATCAGTAGCGCCTCGACTAATTATTTGAGCAATAGCGAGTAACACATCAATATCATGATCTGCTAACGACTTACTATCTAAACGCTTTATTACATTTTTGTCTTCTTTTATTGACGACTTATTGCCATCAGATTTTAATGCACTTAGGTATAAATCAGCATATCGTAAACTACCAAGTAATCCTGAATTTATTTGCGAACGAAACACCTTAAACAATGAACTTTGTGTGCGTTCATTCTCTTTATTTACTCTCGTTATAGATCGAAACAGTGGGTTTTTTGCAATCGCTGGAAACATTCTATTATCAATACAAGCAACTAAAGTATTGGCAGCGGCAGAAAACATAAAGTCATCGTCTTCTGCGATTTTAATTTCTAGATCGTACCTACCCAAAAGACAGCTTAATTTTCCTTCCTTTAATAGTTCCCATAACTCAGCATCAGTATTGTAATTAACCTCAATGCCATCTTTATCGACAATTTGGCTAACCGTCGATAAAGATAAGGTTAAATCTTCGATAGACTTCAACAATATTGATGAAAAACCGCCCTGTTCTCTTTGTAAGAACAACGCATTTTTTTGTCGAAGTTTAGTAATTGCTTCTTGGTTACTTTTTACTTTAACCCACTGCTCTTTGGTAGGATTAATCCATAAGCTGTCTTTGTTAAACCAATCTTTTTCTAACTGAGAAATAACTTTTGTAGCTTTACTTACATAGCCATCAATACAGAATGGCCTTGCAACACCATTAGTATCAGTAAGTTCATTACAGATAGGTTGTAAATACGTTTGTAGTTGTTCTATTAACGCATTTAGAATTTGTTGTGCACTTTCTTCTGAAAGGTTTTTGTCCCATTTAATATTACTAGAGAGTGAAATGTTCGTTAGCAAATTAGTCAGCTTTTCTTTAAGTAACTTACCAACTAAAACATCAACTTTCTGAATCCACTTCATTGTTGTTTCAGGCTGAAAATTGTAATTAACCGTTTTCAGATATTTGTATTTTGGAACAAGAGCATTTCCTTCTTTATCCGTTGTACTTGAAGGTCTTTGTTCTAAATCTCGTTGGGTACGGAGATCATGCTGAAGTACTTTATATTCTTGAATGGGTAAATGGGATAGACCCAACTCTATACATGTAGCCCTTAAATATTGAACAAGCTCGCCCGTTCTAACAAAACCAACACTGCTTTCTTGTGCAAAAAAATCTTCTGAATTATCGCCATCTAACCTTTCACCACCTCCAGCTGAATCGCAAAGCGTTTTGGCACGCCCTACGGCAACACAGGTTTTACCCGAGCCAGCAACACCTTCAACTAACATAGGGCCTGATGAAACATGACTGGACATTACTTCCATTTGCTTTTCAGTAGGGTTTAAATAAAACTGGTTGCTAATACCATAAAAGTCATTTTGATCATAATCACTATGAATCAAGTCACCCTGTTCTACTTCCTCTAATACATCTTCAACTTCGTCATAATCATTGTCAAAGCCATCCATATCAAAATCAAGTTCAGGTTTTTCTGTTACTTCAGTAACTTCAATAGTATCACTGACAAAATCTAAACTTGGTTCCGTAGCCACTCTGCCTTTATAACTAAACCATTTATCTACACTTCTTCGTAAATTTTTTATATTAAACAAATCTTCATCATGTCCTGTATCAGCCGTATATGAATTTTTCTGCATTAACTGAAAATTTCTAATATTATCTTCTGCTTGCTGTCCCATAAAACGTGTGAAGTTACGAATCTCTATTACTTCAAAGTCACCAAAAATCTTGCTAGAACCTGCATAGCCTAAATAAGTTAAACGGCATAAGCGCCCCATAGGAGAAAGCGGTGTCGCATACCCTAGCTCTGTTGAAGCGTATTCACAATTAGCTTGAGATACGCGGTATACCAGAACACCTTGTTTTTCCGTTTTAAAAACAACTGTTTTACCAAAAGCATGACGTCGTAACTCTAAAAAAGACGTTCTTCGTCTCTCACTATCAAGCCCAAAACTTTTATTTCGTGCTTTTTCCGCAGCATCAATAACCACATCTAAGCATTTAAGCTCGTCTTTAGCAGAGTTATAAACTTTTTTTGATTTATCTTCCTCTACTTCAATCAGTTGCGCAGGTAACATCCATTCAAATTTATTAGCCATGTCAAATATCCTTATTTTTTATTTTTATAATTTGTTGAGTTCTTTTTCGTTAAAACGGCGTTCGAATTCGGCCCAGACGGTGTTGTAGTCATCTTCGCGGCTACATTTATCGAATGGGGCGTGGTATTCGATGGTGCGCTCGTGAGGGCCGTTTGGCATGGTGTCGTCCATGTAGGTTTTGGTGACTATACCTGATTTTAGGTTTTTTATGTCTTCCCAGCCGAGTTGAATGCCCGCTTCGGTGTGCGGTTGTTCTTCGCTGCCTGTTCCAGTACTTTTATCAATATAAACACCGTTTTTAATACCGGTAACAAAAGTATTATTTTTATTAAATTTACGGTCTATACCGACACCCGGTAGCCCTTTACTGCAAGTAAAGACAATACGACCTGCTTGGTCATACCAAGTATCGTCTTCATTTTGGCGCATCACAGGAAATTGAACTTGATAAATTGTTTGTAGTTCATCTAAAGTCAGTCCCAAATTGATTGAAGTCAAAACATCTATTTCAACAAGAGCTTGACGGCGCTCATAATCTGAGCGTAGAGCACTTTGATTACTCCAAGTTGAAGTTAGGTTATGAAAATAACTATTGTTCAACCGCTTATCTTCTTTTGCCCATTTATAGACATTGAACTCGTCACTCCAGCACTGCTCCCACAAATTTTCATAGTCTTTTGTAATACAGTTTAGTGAAAGAGCAAACATTGAAATATAGCGACTTTCAATATAGGGAAAAGTTTCGAGCAATGATCCGTATAAGTCAGATTTTCCAGTTGATCTTAGATAAAAATCATAAACGATCGAGAATGAGGCTCCTGCAAAGTTTATTAAAACGTTAACATCTTGCATTACAGTACTTATGACAGTATTAATATTGGCTGAATATTTTGGCATTATCGCAGATATAAAAGACCGTTCAGAGCTGGCTCCAAACATTCTTCTGTTTACAAGCCTATAGTGATCCGTAACAGGTCTTTGATGTACTTCATTTTCTTCTTTCCAAGTTACTTTAGGGGTACGTTGAGAATATTCAGCTTCATTACATACGATGCTATAGTTTGATCTTGGAAAGTATCCATCTGAAATCACAGTCAAGTCCAACGTATCATAATCCAAATGAGTATTGCATGGGGCTCTAGGGGTCTTAACAAAAGGATTACCTACAAAAAAATGTGGGCCAGACATGATCCATTGCTTACTCGATTGTGGAAATTGTGTATTACGTTTTATTGTTCCATCTTTTTGTGCATTTGTTTCGTGCCACATCTCTAAAGAAATATATTTCCCCCCCATATCATTCAAGCGATTAGGTTGATGAGCAAATTTATCTAACACTGAAATTAACTGAACAGAATGAATCGATGGCAGCTTAGCTGCTAATTTTGAGGTTCCTTCTTTATCATAAAGCTTTGAAAATAATGATAGTAAATTTTGGTCCACCCAAATAACTCGTTCTAAATGTCCTGATATGTCCCAGTCATCATTATCATCTTTCAATCCTGGAATAGAGCCACTACCATCATGATTTTGACAAAAATCTATTTGCTTAGGAATATATAAGTTTGATATGGAGTTAAAATTAACATCTTCTTTTTTACCCCCATAAATATTAATTGAGTATGTAACCCAATGAAGAACTTCAGAAAATAGCTTTTTAACATTTACAAATTGATAATGTGCTCTTAAGCATGGGTAAATTTTCTCCCTCAATTTACCCCCTTTAGGGTCGTCATAAACCCCTTCAGGATGCAAAAACCCAGAAACACCTGATTCATTAGTGATCATCCAAGCCTGAGGTAAAAAACATTTATATAAGTTAGTTTGAATACCTTTTAGATCTGGGTAGTTAACCGTTCCATTAAGAAAGTTTTGGGTTCCTTGTGCTTCAGCATACTCAGTCATATAGCTTTGCTCTAATGCTGGGTATTGTTCTAACGTTTCAGCACGTAAATCATTAATTTTGGAAGCGGATAATTTATCAATGATAAATTTGGGGTTGGCATCACCCAATATACCACCTTCTTGCCACTCAACTTTTAACCATGGAGGATTACCTAGAATTAAATCAAAGCCTTGATTAGTAGAAAAGATATCCGCAAATTCTAATTCCCAATGAAAATACTTATATTGCTCAGCCAATTTATCGGCAATCTCTAAACGAGGAAGATGTTTGAAAATTAATTTTTTATCCAACTCTCCTTTTTTGATCTTTACTATATTAGTATATTTTCCTTGCTCTTCTTCAACTTGCGCCGTTTCTTGCTCAAGTTCTTCACCAAACATATCGAACGATTCACCAATAGAGGTTTGTTCATCTGAAGTTAATTCAAAGTTAGTATCCGCTTGGTATTTGATTGTTTCTTCTGCTATTTCTTCATCTAAAAGCTCTTGTTCAAGAACTTCGGGCTGAATGTAACCATCAAGCAAGGTTTCAATATCAAATAAGTACTCCCAGCGCTCAGGTAATTCATCAGCGCTGTCGATTGGCCAAAACCATAGTGCACACCAATAATCCATGACCATTTTCAAACGTTGATATGAGCTTGCGCCATCAGTCATGGCTTTATCTAATAACAGATCTTTTTCTGACATATTACTTATAGCCAAAGCATCCGCTTTGTTTGGCCATATAGGTAATTTGTCAGTGGTTACGTTACGTTGCTCACTACGACTGTTGGTATGTTCTTGCCAAAGGTCGTCTATTTTTTTACTGATGCGTTGCAGTTGTGATTTTTCATCATCTAACCAAGGTTTGTTAAACTCTTTGCGCCATTTATTAATTGAGACTATTTCATCGGTTTTTAAGCCTTTAACCACTTTGTCGGTATAATTAGCCATACCATTATCACCGAGTAAAAAGTGATAAACCTGATGTTTTTCACGCTGTTCGTTGGGCATGATTCTAGTTGGCGCTTGGTTTAACCAACTTGGTGTTTTTAGCGATTTGTATTCAAGCTGATGTGCAGGGAATACTTGACGACGAGCACCAATAAGTGAATTACCATTAAATAACTGGTAACCAAACCAAGGCACAAATGCGTCTGAGCTAATAGCATTTAACCATAACGATACTTCTGCAAGTTCTACTGCTACCGGGTTTAAATCGACACCAAATACATTGTTGTCAGCAATATACATTTTTACTTGCTGTAACTCTTTGGTGTATTGGTCTTGCGGTATACGTTTGTCTTCCGCTTTTTGTTTATATATAAGGTAGAATTCTGCAAGCTGGTTAATTGCCTCGTTCAAGAACGCCGCGCTGCCCATGGCAGGCTCACATACCGTTAAGTTAATAATGGCATCGGCTTTTTCAGCCGCTGTTTTTAGCGGTTCTATCTTTTCTTTAAATAGCTCCTTTAGCGCATATTTCACTAACGACTGCGTGAGAACCTCTGGCGTATAGTACGAAGCGGATTTTTCACGATCTCGCCCTGCCATGCGGTAAATAAAACTGCCTTTATCAAACATTTTAAGGCGTTTTTTGGTTTCGCCAGCTTCGCGTTTGGTTATATATACTTTTTCGTCTTCATGATATTCAGGCAATTGCTCTGCGGTTACAAAGTAGCCCGTTTCCAGCTCGCTTGGATTTTCGCCTTTTTTCTTAACTTCATATAAGTCTTGTTGGGCAAAGAAACCACGATAGGACAATAACGCTTCGTAAACTGCGCCTAATTGGTTAATGCCTAATTGTGCATAGGAAATACGACCACGCTTTTTGTTTTTACTTTTTGATGGTTTCGACAACGACATCAACATAATAATACGTTGCAATGTTTCATTAGTAAAAACGACTTTATTTAGCGTAGGTGTACGCTTAGGATCAAATAAATGACTGTCGAGTTGAGCAATTTTAAAGGTGTCTAATCCGCCACCTGTTGCGCCAATTTCTTGGGTTAGCCCATCTTTACGGTTTTTATTCTGATCGTAGCCCTTGTGAATTAAACGAAACAGGATATTTAAACTGTCGTGTAGGTATCGCCCTTGTTTATCCGTCTCGTTGGTGAGTTGCACCATTTCTAAATCGCGCAGGGTTTCTAAGCTATAACCTTTTAAATAAGTCATCGACTTTAACGGTGCGTAATCAAGCTCTGGTCTTGCTTCAATATAAAACAAAAACAGCATGCGATACATGTAACGTAAACATTCTCGGCTTAATTCATCGGGGTTAATCGCTTTAGCACCAGTGTAATTGGCGGTGCCTTTATTAATTAAATATTGCGTCGCTTCGTGGCCAAGCAATTCTATTGATTCACGCAGTGCGTATTTTAAATCTTCGGATACTGAAAATGCGTGTTTGTGACTGTTTTCGTCCAGGTTGTCTAATAGCGGCTGGCCACTTGCTGGCATAACAGAGTCTTTGTGTAACAAGGCAACTGTTGCTTTTAAGGTATCGGCTTCTTTACGACCTAAAATTTCTTCAAAGTCGAAGCGTAATAAACGGTTTTGTGCCCATTTAGTACGGTCTATGAGTAAACATTGACGATTACCTAATAGCATTAACCAACGTGGCGGCTCTGGCTGAGTAAACACCATTTTGGAGATAACGTCTTGCCACGTTAAATCACCTGCCCCTTTTGCTTTAAGCAGCTTACGTTGTTTTTTAAGTTCGTCTTCATCATTTTGTACGGACTTGTCGAACTGGTTTTTAAGGATAGGCAACCCTAGCGGGTCTTGATTGTCTTCATCAAATTTGTCATGAGCTTCTACAATCCATAAAAACGGTGAATGATCACTACTTTGATATTGAGCTAGTACAGGCAGTTGTAAACCTGTTTCAAGCGCTATTGATGTAGGCGAAAAATGGTAACCTAGCGCTTCAACTATTGGTTTCCAGCGTTTACGTTGGTCGGTTAAGCGCTGGTCAACATTGCGCTCTTTGTTATGATCGTTCAATAATTTGAAAAAAGAGCCACTATAACTTCTTAGCTGGTTATGTGGTGCGCGATAACCAAGTTCAATTTTTCGACCTAATTCTTTCTGCTGCCTTTCATCTTCTTTCGCTTCATCTTCGGCAACAAGCCAGGTGTCTAATACACCACGAATATCGCCTTCAAAAACTGATGTAAGATAATGGTGCGAGTAAAAATCGTTTTCATTGTTAATGCCAAATAATTTCATAACGTTATTACTCCTGAGCGCCAGTGAACACTGAAACAACTTGAATGTAAGGCTGTTTTTCAGTGGTCATGGTGTCTTTTATCCAATTAATATAGTTATCAAACAATTTAGTAACTCGTTCTTGCTCTGATTCTTTTTTATTCGCAATACGCGTAATTGATACATCTTCAAAATCAATTTCAAGTTGTTGTATATGTTTAGCTTTTAATTTGTCGAGTATCTCAAGTTGTTGATATAACTTATCGTCAATTTTTTCCATAGCCACATCACGAACATTGGAAAAATGCTGAGCTGCTTTTTCAATGGCTTTAGGCAATAGTGTTTGTAAACGTGCTTCGCCGTTAGCGCTAGCGGGGTTTGATAAGGTGATATCGGCCAATTTATGTTGCTGTAGAAAATCATCAAAGGGTTGTAAGTTATTGTATTCACCGTTTTCAAAGGTAATTACTGTCCAGTCGTTTATTAACGGATGACTTTTGCGGTTAGGGAATACTGCACTTAATAAAAAAACATCAGTATTAGCTGATAAATGCTGTGGCATACGCAATATTGGTGCTTGATGACGACCAAAATGACTGAGTACTTTATCGTTTAGCCATTGCATTACCGGGTGCAATGGCCATAAATATTGAATTTTAGGCCAAGCGTGTTGATCGCCCCTTGATTCTTCAATGGCTTTATTCATTTCAGCTACATTTTCTGTGAGAAGGAACTGATCATTTTCTGGCTTTATTTCTGGCGGTAGCATGCTAAAACGTTGTAGAAGCTCTTTTGGCGCAGTAATGCTAAGAAGGTTTTTGTCGCTTACATTGTATTCAATGTTTTGACCATTGCGCTTTGCCAGTTCTAATACTTGCTTAGCGTATTCAACGTTTGACGAATATAAGCTTGGTAGTGTTTTAACGTCACTTTCATCTTGGCTTACTTGCTGATTACCCATAAAGGCTAATGGGTTATCGTCGTGCTCATTTTCGACATTTGTATCGAACATAGCGGCAAGAATATCAGCGCCGTCAAAGGTGCTTTCGGCAATAACATTAGCTACTTGGTCTTCTTCACTTTCTTGGTCGTAAACACCGGTAAATTCTGACGGGTCGCCGATGTTAAGTTGCGCTTGGTCATCTTTTTCAATCAGTACTTCTAAAATACGACTGTCACCACGAATTTTATCGTTTTGACTTTGGGTGATCATGTAACGTATTTGTGGTTGATTACTTTGACCATAACGGTCGATACGACCATTACGTTGTTGAAATACCATGAGTGACCATGGAATATCAAAGTGGATCATCTTGTGGCTTTGGTAATGCAGGTTAATACCTTCAGAGGCAACGTCAGAACATACCAGCACACGAATTTTAGATTCTAACTTACCGAACGATTCAACAATGTTCATGATGTCGGTATCTGGCATTTGCCCGTGCAGTACAGCTAACTGACCGTCTTTTAAATTAAGATCTGCCGTTAGATGTTGATCTAGAAAACGTAAGGTTGGAATACTTTCGGTAAAGATAACAATGCGGTCATCTTTTTTATTAGGCTTCCAGCCCAAACCAAGTTTTTTATCTTGTATTAGCGTGAGAAGCCGTTGGTATTTACTGAAATTTGGTGCGTCGACTCGCTTTAACGATTGAGCTAACGATGCGAGCGTATCTATGTCTTCAGCAAATTCAATGTCGTCTTTGTTTTTAAGTTTATTTAGTCGGTTTTCTACCGTTGATAAACAGGCCATGGGGCTTGAAAATAAAGCTTTTTCTAAAGTAACACGGAATAAGCGACTGTGATTTTGTCCGCCTTCACTGCTTTTGTCTAAACTGCCGAAGTTTGCATCAAGCAGCTCTCGGTAAGTGTCTTCTTCAATTGCTGTTGCATTTGAACGTATGGTTTCAATTTGACGTTCAGGAAATTCTTTTGCTATTTGGTCTTTAACATCTTTTTTAAAGCGACGAACTACCAGGCCTTTATCATTGAAGTCTTCATGCTTGTATTCTTTCGGGTTACTGATGGCAGTTTCGTCAAGCATGTTCATTAAACTGGCAAAACTTTCTGGCTTGCCATCGTGGGGTGTTGCCGAAAGCATAATGAGGGTATCAGAGCGACTAGCGAGTAACTTAGCCAAACGGCTTCGCTGTGAGTTAGAACCGCGTTCAGCGACGTTGTGTGCTTCATCAATAACTATTATGTCCCAATAGGCTTGCTCTAGGTAATGACGGTATTCAATATCTTGCTTTAGTGTATCAATTGAAATAATCGACTTATCAAAGAAATGAAATGGGTTATGGTTAGTGGGTATTTTATTACGTACACGTTGTAAACCGGTTGAGTCTAAACGGGTAAGCGGTATTGAAAAACGGTTCCACATTTCTTTTTGAAACTGCGTTAGCATTGACTTAACCGCAAGGACTAAAATACGCTTACCTTTACCTCGGCGCATTAGTTCAGACATTAAAATGCCCGCTTCTAAGGTTTTACCTAAACCTACGGTGTCGGCAATTAATATACGCTGACGTGGTTGTTTAAGAGCTATTAATGTTGGGTCAAGCTGGAATGGTAATGGGTCCATTGCTGCTTGATGGCCGAAATGAATGCCTTCATCAGTTGGTACCCGTTGACGTAATAAGCTTTCAATATAAAGTAAGGTACCACGATAATTTGACGATCTGTCTTCAACCAGTTTTGTGGTGGCTGGATCAAGAATTTCAATTGCTTTAGCACCGATGGCAGGATCATTTTCTATAGTTGTTAAGAATCGTCCTTCTTTACCACGCACTAGTTCAGATAAGCCTTCACATACAATTAAATAGCCTCCATCTGCACTTGGGTCTGCACGACGAACAATCCACTCAGCATCCCTTATTACTATGCGCATACCTGGAGCGTAGTTTGTGTGTTGATCTTTATTTGTTTTTTTTGAATTCATTTTAATTATCTCAAACTACCAGCTAGTTGCTCTATTTCGCTTAATGCATGTCGCATACTGTAAACTTTCCAGCCTTGTTTTGTCGCCGCTATCGCTTCGGGCTTATCTATAGCTATACCAATTTTCTTTAAAGGCCACGCCAATTCTAATTCAGCTACAACTTCTTGTTTATTATTTTCAATTTCTTCACCTACTTCAGGTAAAGAGACATGATATTTTTCTAACAGGTCGATGACACCGTGCATACCGGGATCTGCTAGGTCGTATACATCTTGCCAGTTTTCTTTAACATTTAAACCTTGTGCATTTCTTAATTGAGCAACGAGTTTGGTGTCACTATGTTTAATAAACATGTGTTGGTGATCAGGTTGCTTACGATGACAATCACAACATAATGGTGTGAGATTAACGCGACTATTATCTGATTTCACCCCATTGATATGGTGTACATGCAGAAGATCTTTATTTTGGCTGAGATCAAGTGCACATTGCTGACATTGGTAGCTAGATTGTTCTTTTATAGTTCTTGAAATGGAACTCCAATCTTTGCTATAACCCGCATCAGAGTTATTTGCGACGCCAGAAGGCATAAACTTGAAAAACGAACTGTAGGTATCGAAGAAGTCTGCCAATTGAAAACTTTGAACGAAAGCCTTTCTAGGCGGGCCTCTTTTAATGGAGGAAAACTTTTGATAATTAATTGCGTCGAGACAATATTGGCAAACAGATAACTTGGTTTCGCCTTCGATTAGCTCACTGGTTCTATTATCAGCACCTGCTACTGCAAAAAGACCGTCAAGTTTATTAGTAACTACGTACCTATCAAAGCGACCTTTTTGCCGCATTCGCTCTAACATTTCACAGTCAGCAACATGAAATTTATTACCTTGCGAACCATCTTTGAGTACTGCGTATATTTTATTATTGTAGCTATGATCTTTGATATATAAGAGTACTTGTCGGCCTTTATAACTTGCTAGACCTGTATCAAATTCGATATCTTCGAAGTTAACTTCTAGACCTTCGCCCAATTGCTTATCTATTGGTTCGATAGGAATAAATTTATTAGTAACTTCAAAGTTAATTTGTTCCGCCCCCATAGACTTCACAGCTTGCTGGAGCAAAGATAAATCAACAGTTAACTTCATTTACAATCCATCAATTATTTTTCTAATTTGAATGTCAGCATTTGTGATCACGCGAAAAGATACTCGGCGAGATTTTTGCTTATTCTCTGAACCATCATCATTGAGTTTTAGCCTAGATGAAGCAAGTCCGACAGCTGCAAAAGATGATTTAATCCAATGTCGTTGTTCGTTTGAAAGCTTTGATAATATATAGGCATAATTTAAAACACTTCGTGTTCTATTTTGTGATAACGACATGTTAAAAAAATAAGCATCATCTGGGTGTGTATCTACGCCCCATTCTGACGATGTGTGCCCCTCTATTCTTACTTCATCAATGCTGCTGCGATATTGGTCTAAAACTCGAAGATATCGTGGAATAAAGTCTGCTAATATGTTTTCAAACTCGCTTTTAAGCGAGCTTTCACCACTATCAAAAAGTACTTCTGGCGAGTCAAATTGAAAAGATAATGTTTCTTTATCAATTGATGCTTCCCATAAAGTTAAGTCATTTTCAAACTCGGAATTTAGGGCATCAAATATAGCAACTTGGTTTTCCTGATAAGCAACGGCAACATCTTTTATTTTGTCACGTTCAATAGTTACATGACGCATAAATGCAATAGCGATGAATAGGAATACCATCATCAAACCTGCCATTAGGTCTGATACCGTTAACCAGTGTTCACCATCATCTGTTTTTTTGGATGTACCAAAAATGGAGTTTGTTGAAGACATAAATTAAACCGCCTGCGCTACAACAGAATTCATTTGATTTACTAACTTTGAATAGTCTTTAACAAATTGGTTACTGATTTGTCCAAGCGCTTTACCCATTTCGCTCATTACTCGGTTGAGTTCTTGTTGCATAGCTTGGTCAATCATACTTAATTGCTTCTCGACAGCATCGCCAGTTTTACCGACTTGTTCTTTAAGGCCAGCATCAATATTAGAGAATACTTTATTCATATGCTGAGTTTGAGATGAGAAGACATCTTCTAATGAAGACTCAAGTCGCTTTTGCATATTATCGATGCTTTGAACTACACCATCTCGCACATTAGATGTATCTGACGCTAATGATTTATTTGCATCTGTAAGTGTTGTTGCAATAACTTTAGAGTCAGATATCAGCTGATGGACCAATGCATTAAGATGTTGACTAAGATCATCAGTAGTATCTTTTAAATGTTTTGAAATGGTTTCTGTCTGTGTTTCTAAAAATTTAGCTGTATTATCTAATGAAGCATTTGAGTCCGTAACTGATTTAGAAAAACCTGTAGCCCCTTCAATAATGACTTTCTCAACATTTTTAGCACTATCTGCAAGTTTATCACCTATAACATCAACACCTTCTTTAGTTTTACTAACAAACTGATCAAGTAAATCATTAGATGATGAAATATGGCTTTGTATGTACTTATCAGACTCAGTTAAAAGTTCTTTATAGTGGCTACTCGCTGTTTCAACTGATGCAGCAATAGTTTTCACGGTTTCATCTATTTGCTTGCGAATTTCAGGTACAGCTTCAACTGCTTTGTCACGCATATCTTTAAATGCTTCTAGATGATTTTCAAGTTCAGACAACTGATGCTGATTTATTTCCATAACCTCTTTTAAGTTAGTCATGGTTTCAGGAATAGCTTTGGACTCGTTACTGATAGCAGTTACTGAAGCTTCAGTTGCTGAGATAGATGATACGCCAAGTTTATATTGCTCAGTCATTTCACCCATTTGTACTTTGTAGTTTTCTTGCCAAACAACCAACTCTTTTACAGATTCATTTAATTGCTTGAAGTTTTCACCAAACTGCTCAGTGAGATTGTTGTTGAAATCAGTAATTACCTGTTTAAGCGCTTCGATTACTGTTTCAGTGGCTGATTTCGATAACATATCAGCAAAGTCTTGCATCTTTATCCAAAGCTTATCTGAGAATGAGGTGAAGGCTTCTTTTTGAGATGCTAATTGCTCATCGATATTTTTAAGCGTTTGGGCTGCATCTTGATGAGATTTAATGGCTATTTTTTGATTATCATTAATATCACCTCGTAACAGCTTTAATTGGCTAAGTATTGAACCATCTCCATCACCACCAATTGCAGTAACAAGGCTCTCAATAGACTTTCCTTGTTGGTTAATTGCGCTCAAAATGGCTTCAGGAGATGCAGATGAAACTTCTTCAATATTGCTAGGTGCGGAAATTAAGCCAGAAGTTTGTAAAATTTTAAAAATTATAGATAAGATAATACCTAACAAACTGGTAAAAAATGCGGTTTTAAGTCCTGTTAACAGTCCTTCTATACTGCCATCAATATTATTAGCATCAAACGCCATTAGACCAATAACAATACCAGCAAACGTACCAAATATCCCTAATGATGTTAATAACGCAGGTGTATACGCTACATACTCTATCGACTTTCCTTTCTTTGCTCTAATTATCGCTGTAAAAAAAGCTACTGATATAAAAGTACAAATAATAATAGTTACATATTTCGCCATTATTACTGCTTCTGTATTTTCCATCGATACTACTCCATTTGTATTTATAAGATGAATTAAAGCCCAAATTCACCTTTATTTTTATACCGTAAAATATAGTCGGCGCTAACTCTTAGGGTCGTTTCAAAGCAAATCACTAATAATAAACCTACTATTAGATCAGGTTGTAAATTTAAAAAATCATTAAATATAACCCCAATAGATCTGGAATTTTGTAAGTGTTTGTAACTATGAGATTATATGTACTTGAAACCAAAGTTTAATAATGAGAATTTATTTGATTAGCGACATAAACAACATTTAAAACTATAGAGGATTTATGCTTTAGAAAAGAGGTTAAATCATCCATAATTTAAAATATTACAATATTATCAGTCAGTTGATAAATCTAGTATGTACATTTAAGCCGATGACTGCAAGGCTAAAATATAGATCAACATACCCTTATGATTTAAAAGAATTTATTATGATAAAAATCGGTTATTGGTAAAGAAGAAGAAAAATAAAAAGTTCCAACTCCGCTTCGATTTAAGCTGCTCAAAAGCTTTATTACAATAAATTAAAACACCTATCTATAAGCTTATGGGTGACACCCTGTACTTGCCAGCAACATTAGTCTTTTTCGTAGATAACAAATTCTTCAACACTGCACTCAAAATAATTACAAAGTGTGTTTATCACTTCAGTGGTTGTTTTGTGTTCCGGGTTGTTTTTAATTCTTGATAATGTATTACGACCGAGACCGGTTGCTTTGCAAATTTCATCAATAGTAACAAGTTGCCCTGTTTCGGCTGACTTAGTTAACATTAACTGCTGTAAATTCAACTTAATCATTTTATATACCTTCCTGCCGTTCGGCCCCAAATATAAATACCGTTCTCAAACTTGACAATGCACCACCAGAGGTGCATAATGCACCTAGAGATTGGCAAAAGCTTGATGAGGTAATAATGGCAGCTATTAATGTTAGAAAAGAAACATCGCGTCTTTATATTGACTTTAGACTCAACGGCATTAGATGTCGTGAGCAAACTGCTTTGCGCGATACTTTAAATAATCGCCGCTTATTAAACAAGTTAATTGACAAGATGAACGCTGAAATTTTCCTTGGGATTTTTGATTATAGTAAGACGTTTCCTGCAAGTCGCATGGCTCGTAAATTTCAAAACACCAAAAATAGTACTTGCGAAAGTAGACGCTTCATTAACTTTTCAAAGGCATGGTTTAACGAAATGAAACCAAGTTGGCGTGAAAGTTACACAAAAACGATGTTTTATATTTTGGAAAGTAAGTTAATAAAAAAGTTTGGCGACAGCTTTATTTCTAATATTACGAAAAGCGATATTTTGAACTATCGAGCTGAACTAACCACACCAGAAACGAAAGGTAGCAAGCGCTTATCTGCTCATTACATTAACCGAATTTTAGGTTTGTTATCGTCAATCTTAGATGAAGCAAGCACAAGGTATGATTTTGCAAACCCCAGTAAATCGATCAAAAGATTGAAAAGTAGAAAGAAGTCTATTCAGTCATTCTCACTCAAAGAAGTAGAGGAAATAATAAAAAAAGCACCTGCCGAATATAAAGATTACTTAATTATTAGGTTTTTTACTGGACTACGAACTGGCGAATTACATGCATTAAAGTGGCATAACATTTATTTCAATGAGCGCCAAATTCATATTAAAGAATCAATAGTCAATGGTGTGATTGGCGAAACAAAAAGTGCAAGTTCTGATCGCATAGTACACATGTCAGATGCTGTATTTTCATCACTGAAAAGGCTATTAACCATTCGTGACAAAAGCGAGTTTGTGTTTACTCGAAATGGCTTACCTCTTACACAGAGTTATATCACCCAATCTATTTGGTACCCACTCCTTAAAAGCATCGGTTTGAGAAAACGAAGACCATATACAACTCGTCATACAGCAGCAACTTTATGGTTAGCTTCTGGTGAAAACCCTGAATGGATTGCGAAGCAGTTAGGTCACAACAGCTCACAAATACTATTCGATACATATAGCAACTATATACCTAATTTGACGCGCCAGGACGGCTGTCAGGCAAACAGATTATTTAACAAAGTAGAGGTAAATTTATGAAACAACTTAACCAATCACTCGCACTTAACGATATACACAAATTCAAGCGATTTAAGGGAATTTATCGCATTGTTGATATGCAAATTGCTGACTTGGATTTTGATTTTTTTGTAAACTTGATGATTTGTGATGGTGATTCAAAAGTATGGGTAACAATCGCAAACAATCGAGAAAAACATTGTGACTATAAAGTAGGGGCATTTGTATATATCGATTGCATGAAGCCGCCTAATTTTAGTGGTTGGAGAGTTTACTCTTGTATGCTTGTAACAAGTAAGTTAGCACTCGAAAGCCAAGGTTTTATATTCAACCAAAATAAACTTGAAACAGCAGAAAAATGTTCAATACCTGATTTATTTCTAGAAATAAATTCAAGTGATATTTCAAGTTTAGTCAAGAAGCTTAAGAGCAAACTGTTTGAGCAAGTCAAAGCAGGAGTTACCTTCGATATATGGCTGGAGTATTCTGTAAATAGGTTTTTAAACAATGTCGTTTCAGTTGAATTTGAATCAAATATTGAGCGTGACTATGCAATTACAATAGGATTTATTTATGCCGTATTTATAACGTGTGTGGGTCCTTCAAAGCGCTTTGATATGACAGTAAAAGAAGATATGACTTTTCTTGATGTTTGCCAAGAGATTAAAGAGTACTTATCAGTGATTGATACAGAACTTAGTGCGGTTTTCAGCACTATTATTTTAAAAACGGACCCACTAACGGTAGAGGGAAGCAAATTGAGTAGTACACGCTTTATTTGCGCAATACAAATCATTGCTTGTCAAGCTGTAGAGTGCTTTGGAAGAGAGTTGAAAAATGAACTTAAAGAAGCGTAAGATGCTGTTAATTAACGCGTTAAAACTTACGTTAGATGCGCATAAAACCCAAGTAAGAAAAGGCGATTTATCTCCTTATGTCGGACACTTAATTGACGTTATTAGTATTTTATCTAACGCAGGTTTTGTAGATGATCAATTACTTATTTCAGCTCTTTTACATGACGTAATTGAAGACACGGATGTCACACTAAAGTGCCTTGAAAGTGAATACGGAAGTGAGGTTAAAAATACAGTAATGTGCCTTACTGATGATAAGGGTAAAGCTTTAGTGGAGCGACGAAAAGATCAGTTAAATAAGGCTAAAACAGCATCGTCGAATGTTCAACTGATCAAGCTTGCTGATGCAATTAGTAACGCCAAATCTATCCCCATACTATGGTCAATGGAGAGAGCAAATGATTCAATGAACCACCTAGTAAAGTTAGCAAAAGCATGCTCAAAAGAAAGCGAAAAACTTGCTGATACATTAATCAATACAGTAGAAAAAAGCTTGAATTCACATCGAAATTTGACTGATTTAATTGCTAAAAATGTAGACGTTTGGTTAAGTAAAAACAATGTGTATTACTCGTTTAATACCGATAAATTTTACGTATTGCTGTCGAATGAAATTGATAAAACAAAGGTTTTAAACGCGCAAATCGGTGGTAAATATGACATATATTTACGTGCAAAAAGGAACAAATCCCTTCAAGGTGGAGCAGTTCTAAAGCGATAAATTTCACTCAAATACATTATTGATGAACTAGGAACTCACGATGTTAGCGAATCAACTTTACATAACACGTTTATGAATGTGCTCGATTGTGATTCAAGTCGGCTTATATGATTAACATGAACATTAAGAGTGAACTAGAAAATAGACCAAGCGTTACCACTGAAATTTTTTACCCCGTTACCACTGAATTCATAATTTAAGTGGTAACGGGGGGAGGACGAAGAAAATAAAAGGATGAACCAATTCAGTGGTAACGCTTTGAAAGGATTTAAGTAGTAACGCTTTTTATAATTTCAGTGGTAACGCTTTTTAAAAGTACAGCTACACATTGCAATTATAGCTTTAAAGCACCTACAAGCCCGCTAATGGAATAAAAATATAAAGTGTGTGTTTAGTCTCACTTAACAATCGGAGCCTTTGATTATTTCGAATAGGCTGTAAATAAGTAGGACTTTACTTCAGCCAAAATTGCTTTTTAAAACCATAACTCGGTTACTACTTTAGCCTTCGTTAAAAATGAAAATCTTTGTAGCTTCAACTCGTCAATAAAGCATTACTTTTATGGATCAAATTTTGGTCATTGATGCATTAGATTTACGTTAGCTGAACTACAAAAATTTAGTAGAAAACCCTTACCTCAATTCGATCATATTTGCATACCGAAAAACATAGTACCAACATCATCAATTAAATTTTAAAACCAGCGGGAAATTAAAATAAATTTTTGAAATTATTAACTGAGTTTTAATAATAGATCAGTCTCAGTTGAGCTAAATAAATTTATAGTTTATTCGCCGTAAAAACATCACTTAAAAATACGGCTATTAATAAAAAACAACATAAAAAAATGATGTTTTTATTATAGATTTGGTAAAACATATGGTATTGAATAATCATCACTTTACGTACTTATTAAACCAACCTAAAGCTCAACACTTCCTGATTAAGTGAGTGTTAAAAACTAAAGCGGTAAATATGAATTAATTTTTCCAATTTAGGCATAAAATTACGACTAATTTATAGGTCACTTTAATTTAATATCATGTCTGGATTTAAATGAACTTAACAAACCTACTCTCAATATTGATACCGAAAAAATTAGCTAGCTTGGTTGAGTGGAAAATATCTACAACCAGTGCCACCCAATTGCATTTAGCCTTGCCAGCCAATTACATTTTAGTTTGCCATCATAAACTCTTTAAACCAACATAAAGCCTAGGCCAAAAAAGGGTCACTTTGATACGATATAGTCCTTTCAGTCTGAATAAACCTATAATT
>TARA_R110001592_G_scaffold93367_3_pt1 | contig 33696 bp, 25 predicted proteins | sample TARA_R110001592 | Tara Oceans TARA_R110001592 (sample SAMEA4398387) | marine metagenome | biome: Polar Biome; feature: [SRF] surface water layer (ENVO:00010504); material: water (ENVO:00002006), including particulate matter (ENVO:01000060) such as... | depth 5 m | reverse complement strand
CGGCTCGTCCGGCCGTGCCGAGCTCGTATGGGAAACCCGATTCTGTATTAGGCTGTGTCCCGTTTTACTGTAGCGTCTCGAGTGCCATTTGGATCGAGTATAATAGATTGAGAGACGCTATGGTTAAATGCGATGTACTCTGGCTGTAAGACGCGTGAGGTATGACAGCCAACGCGGTGCAAGCGTCATGGCAGGTCGAAGATGAAGGATGCCTGGAGCCGATGTGCGTCTCCCATGGCGCCGTTGACGTTCGTTCGCGTCCCATACAGATATTCCACACCGACCTTAACACGTTCCAGCGGACTCCAGATTAAATTGGCAGACAGATAGGTTGTCTGGTCGACGTCGTTGGGGTTTTGAAATGCGGTGGTACCGAGATCGTTTTGTGCATACGTAAAGTTGGAACTGAGAGATTCATTCCAGTTATGAGTCGCACCGATCATCCAGCCAAACATAGGCAGTAATCCGCCCTGGTCGACTGCGGTCGGCGCCGCATCCGGAAGATCACGATAGCTGCCGATTCCTTCGCCAAACAGGATTTGAGAATAAACCTTGGTCGTCTCTGTGATGAGGTATACGCCGGTGAAGTTCAGTCCCCACGCCGATTTTGTAATCACGGACTGTCCCGTTGGCTGAAAGCCGACAACACGAAACAGGCTGGCAACTTGTAACTGGGCTCGTTCGCGGTCCAGCCGTAAGTGTCCTACGAAGTCAGGTGACGGGCTCCGCGATTCGCCCGTAATGCCAGTAGGAGTATCGATGATAAATCGTGTATCCTCAACAGCGAGCGCCAGCTTCAGGTCCTCATGAAAGATCATTTGCGTCCAGCGGGCTTGCGCCTGTCGTCGATTGACGTTCGATACCGACCCTTCAAAATCGAGTGTGGCGGGCGCCGCAGCAACGTCAGTGAATGTGGTCCAGGTGCGACCAACCAGCAGAGATCCGACTTCGCCAAAGGCCTGTCGGAGTCGAAATTGATCGTCGTCGCTGAAGAAGTCGCCTTCCACATAAATTCGGATCACTCTGTCATCTGATAACCAGCGTGTGTCAAAACTCAGCCGCGATTGACGGGCGTGAAACCGTGAATTGGTACGCGGCGGAGCGTCGACGGGAATGCTGGTGGTCACAAAAGAATCCGTCGAGTCAATCGGATTAAAATCATAAATGAAATCGGCTTTCACAAAACCACCAATCTTCATGGCAACATTCGGGCCGAATACGATCAGTCCGCCTGCAAATGGCGGGGCCGAGTAGAGGTTCAGCCCGATATCAAATTGGCTCGAATCGGTAGAAAACGGGCTGGCGAAACGCGCTTCTTCACTGCTCGACAGGTCTGTGTATTCCGGTAGTGGCTGAACGATTGGATCGAGTGACGCCGTACCAGGTTCGGGAGGGACAAATGGGCCCGTAGCCTCATCAATGGTGGCGTAGCGCGTATCTGATGCTGTTTCTGGTTGAGAATCGCCAAAGTAAGTCTGTGTTTCCTGAGGATCACTCACTCTGATACGCGCAGCAGTGGCCGCATTGGCCAGGGGCAAGTGGTCTTGCGTCCATCCCAGAGTGGGTGCCAACATGAAGATCAGGAACGTAAAAAGTCTTGGATTCGACTGCATGGGGTTATTCGGCGACAAGGATTCAGATGAGATAAGAGAGGGATGCGAAGTCTAACAGACTCTGTTGATGCGAAAAACCTCAGTTTACAGGGATTATTCGGGTTAAGATCCCTCAACCACGATATGGGAAATTTCGCGTATCTATGACTGGAAAAAAGGGAGGAAAGTCTTTACTATACCTGCTTCCCTGTGGCAGGCTCTGATTTCGATGCAATAAAATCGACGTAAAAGCTTGTTTTAAAAAGGGATACGAAAAAAAACCAGGCCCAAGTGGCGGAATTGGCAGACGCGCTAGATTCAGGTTCTAGTATCTGTAATGGATGTGGAGGTTCGAATCCTCTCTTGGGCATTGAATAAAAAAGGACTCCGGGCAAATCAGCTCGGAGTCTTTTTTTATGCGCTATCAGATTCAGAGAGCTACTTGATCGTGCGCCTGGAAAACAGAAACGGACCCGCAACCAGAGTGGCGCGGGTCCGTTTTGCATGCATGATTTATTAAAAACCCCTGGCCGGGCAGAACCCGACCAGAGAGGGATGGTTTACCTTTTTCATTTCGACCTAGCGATTGTGACGCCAGTTGTTTTTGTAGTCGTAACGATCGTGGTCATGTCGGTCGTGGCGATCATTGTCAAAACGATCGTGACGATCATTGTTGTACTTGTAGTTGGTTTTGTAGTTACTGTACTTGTTGTTGTAATAAGACGAAGTGTAGTTCGACACAGGACGGTATGTGTTGAACAGCCCGGTGTAGGAACTGTTGTAACGATTCACAGCAGGATTGTAGGGAGTGAACAACGGCCGGCTATTCAGGTAGCTGCTGTTGTAGCTTGAATAGGAGTTGTTGTTCCAGTTTCGGCTGGCTGTGGAATTGTAACGTGTGTCATATTTTGAGTTGTAGTAGCTGCTGGTGCCGCAGAACGGAGTGGCAGCAAAGGAAGTGCTGCTGATCAAAGTAACGGCTGCCATAGCTGCGATTGCGAGTGTGAAGTTTTTCATCATTATCTCCTTTAATGGTTTTGAATTTTTTAAAGTGGCTTTTTTGTTTTCAAGTGATTCACTTGTTGTTGATGAAAGAGTACTAATGCAGCTACCGTGCCATAAAAATGCGGAAAGGTCCTAAGTCAATATCCAGTATAGACATAAAAAATATCAGTGTGTCGTGGTAATGATCTGGCGTGTTGTCAAAAGTGCAATATTGTAGAATTTATTACAATCAATATGACTACATATGGTCGGCGGTCGTGTTGTCGAAGTGATGTTGTGGGTGGGCTTTGCAGGGAAAATCAATAAGCGGGAGCAAGCCTGTAAGCCGGGTTATGTCGAGAGTGGCCATTTATCTGGGACCGCAGTTGCCTGCAGCCTCGCGCGACCGACCCGGAAGTCGTAACGGATCGGGCCGATCCGTGTTCTGGCGAACCAGAACTGCTCCCTGCTTGGTCTTGCACCCGGTGGGGTTTACCTAGCCAGACCGGTCACCCGGTCTGCTGGTGCGCTCTTACCGCACCGTTTCACCCTTACCTGGCCAGCGAACTGGCCCGGCGGTTTACTTTCTGTTGCACTTTCCCTGTCCTCGCGGACGGTGGGCGTTACCCACCACCGTGCCCTGTGGAGCCCGGACTTTCCTCCACGGATTCCGAAGAATCCGCAGCGACCACTCAGCCGACTCCCGCTATTGAATCTTCCAGTATAGAGCAAGTTGTCCCCCTGAACTATCCCCAAAATCTGACTTTTCTCAAGAGAAAGACTTTATAATGTGTGACCAGCAGTATAGATTAAAGTCATGCGGGCAATTCATGATCTTTTGGTAAACAATACATTATAGAGGCACCAGGAAGTCAGAATGTTAGGTGAACTGAACCCGTGTGGAGGCGGCGACCCGATTCCGCTGCTGTCTGAAGTGTTGTTGATAGGCCGCCGCAGTAAATGCGATATCACGCTGCAGTTTCCCAATATCTCATCGCATCACTGCCAGCTGGAATTCCTCAATGGCTACTGGCGCGTCCGTGATATGAACAGTCGCAACGGGATCAAAGTGAACGGCGACCGCTGTGATATGAAGTGGCTGCTGCCGGGAGATAAGCTCTCGATTGCCAAACACGATTATGAAATCAACTATACACCCCAGTCCGATGAACCGCCGCCGGAAGAAGAGGACCCGTTCGAAATGAGCCTGATGGAAAAAGCGGGACTTGTCAAACGGGAAAAACGTCCGGAACGCCCGATGGCACCATCGGCAAAGAAGCCTGCCAAGATCGAGCTTCCGGAAGACGAATCTCAGATGACCGATGATGAACTCGGTTTGAAGTTTCTCATTGATGGGGATGATGAGCAGGACGATTCCGCATGAATTATGATCAGCAGGCGATGGAACCAGAACTGTAGTGGCTAAGAAAAAAGGAAAAAAAATCCGGGTTGCGTTCAAAAAGAACCGGCAGAAAAAGGTTCGGAAGAATAAACTCGCCAGCCACCAGATGGACGAGCAGGTCGATTCACAGTACAGGGATACCAGCGAGCGACTGACGGGTAAAGGAGATCTCACCCGCCATCGCACCGTCATGGGGGTCGAGCATGAAACCGAAGATGGCACCGAGATCGTCATCGACATTGATGAGCAGAACTGCATTCCAGGCCGCGTGATTCGTTCGCAGGGCCTGAACTCGGTCGTACAGGTGGAAGATGGCAGCCGCTACGAATGTACCATCCGGCGGCTCGTCAGAACCATGTCCCGCGATGACCGTAATGCTGTCGTCGCGGGCGATCATGTGCTGATTCGCCCTGAAGGGGATGAGCACCAGGCAGTGATTGAACGCGTCGAACCCCGCCGCTCCTACCTTTCGCGAGGCAGTAAACGCCGTGAACACATCCTCGTCAGCAACATCGACCAGGCGGTAATTGTGGTCTCCGCCGACGATCCACCGCTCAAGCCCTCGCTGATCGACCGCTTCCTGATCAGTTCGGAAAAAGGTAACATTCACTCCATCATCTGTATTAACAAAATTGACCTGGTTGACCCGGTCGCCTTTCAGCCTCTGATCGGCGTGTATGCACAGATGGGGTACGATATCGTGTTGACCAGCGTCGTGGATGGAACCGGCATTCCGCGACTGCGGTCCCTGCTCAAAGGCAAACAGAGTGTCTTTTCCGGGCAGAGTGGCGTGGGAAAGTCATCGCTGCTGAATCAAATCGACGAACGGCTTTCGCTGGAGACGGCCGAGATCAGCCAGGAAAACCGCAAGGGGCGGCACACAACCCGTTCTGCATTGCTGCTCGAAATCGCCTCCGGTGGCTGGGTGGTCGATACTCCGGGAATTCGTCAGCTGGAGCTGTGGGATGTGATCCCTGAGGAAGTCGAAGGCTTTTTTCGCGACTTCATCCCGTTTGTGACCCAGTGCCGTTTTCCGGATTGCTCGCACACGCATGAAGCCGATTGCGGCGTGAAACGCGCCGTCGCCCATGATTTTATTTCCCGCCAGCGTTACCAGAGCTATTTGAAAATCATCGCCGGCGATGAACCGCGGCCCGTGTATCATCAGTAAGCTGCTGCCTGCGTTGCCCGGAAGACCTGCTGCGTTTCACTGGCATGTCAGTTGAACCTGACAGCGCTGTTACGTAGACTCATTTATAAGCTTCCTTAAATTATCGGGCCGTCCGCATTGTCGGCGATCTCCTGCCAGAAAAACCTGCATTGAAAGTTGATGCCATGAAACTGAAAACGCTCATCCCGCTCGGTGTGATCACACTCGTATTAACGGGGCTGTTCTTGAATCATCACGAAGCATCTCAGCCATTGGTGAAACTGCCGAAGAAAATTAAATATGTAAGATATGCACAAAATGTCAAGATATCAGATTTTGGCGTCGTCGGAGATGGCAAAACTGATGACACGGCTGCCATTCAGAAACTGGTTGATGAATCGGTCGGGGTACTTCGGTTTCCGACGGGCCAATATCGTTTCACGAAGCCGGTCGTGATTGATTTAGCCAAAGTCGGCCCGACTTCGATTTCCGGTGATGGAACAGCGACGATTCTAATGGAAGGCGAGGGGCCCGCGTTTCGATTTATCGGTACCCATAACGGAACGGCGAGCCCTAAAACGATTCAACCAGCAGTATGGGACAAGGAGCGGACGCCGATGGTGGACGGCATTGAAATTGTCGGTAAACACCCCAAGGCCATCGGCGTGGAGGCGATCAAAACGATGCAGCTGACGATCACGCGGCTTGTGGTGCGGAAGGCCCTGCATGGGATTCGCCTGCATGAGCGGAATCGCAACGTGTCCATCGATGACTGTCACCTTTACGAGAACGAGGGAGTCGGCATTTATCTCGATCAGCTCAACCTGCATCAGATCAACATTTCCGACTCGCATATCAGCTACAACAAGCAGGGCGGAATTGTGGTTCGCGAGAGTGAAATCCGTAACATTCAGATCGGCAACTGTGACATTGAAGGTAACATGGGAGAGGAAACAGAGCCCACGGCCAACATTCTGTTTGATATCTCGAAAGGCTCACTCCGTGAAGGAGCCATCTTTGGTTGTACCATTCAACACACGAATAACGCACCCGATTCCGCGAACGTGCGGTTTATCGGAAACGGTCCCGAAGACCCCCGCAAGGTAGGAAATTTCGCAATTGCCGACAATTCGATGAGTGATGTCGCCGTCAATATTCACCTCAAACATGCGCGGGGCGTCACAATCACCGGCAATACCCTCTGGCAGGCGTACGAACACAATCTGCTGGTGGAAGATTCGTCTCACATTGTGCTCGGCTCCAATCTGCTGGACCGCAACCCGGATTACCGGGCGAAAACCAAAGACGCGAACGTCTTCAAAGACTGCACCGACTGCACGCTTAATGCGCTGAATATCCTGGCGACCCGGAATGTTCCCGCCGGCCTGATCCTGGAGAACTGTGCGCGAATGAACATCACAAACTGTTCGATTCGTCAGTGTCAGAACGGCGGTATCCTGCTGCGGAACGTCAAGCAGTCCCGCATTTCCGACTGCCTGATCACCGAAGGCGAGAAAAACTTCGCGATCCGCGTCACTGGTGGCCAGCAGATTCAAATCACGGACAACCTGGTTTCCGGCGACATCGACGTCGGTCCGGGAACGGAAGTTTCGAATACCATGACCGTGTATTAAGCGGCTGCCCCGGGTGTGTTTCTTTGATGTTGCATCAGCACCGTCGGTCAAGCCGAGCGGTGGCACACGGACGTCTGATATGCTTGGGATTACAACCACATGAGAGAGGTTTACCGTGTGCCACGGTCCGGCTCGTCCGGCCGTGCCGGGAAAGTACAGGACATCTGCTTCTGGAACGAACCGGGTAGCTGCCACCTCCTGCTCGCTGCGCTCGGCCCGGTTACGTATCTTAGTTCGGTACGCTCTCCATGTTGCTGATCGCTTTCTCACGGACTCTGTCCCTCAGAGCTGGCGATATCTTTTCGTTTTACTTGGATTTTGCCAGAGGCGACCCGAGTTGCAACCGCCTCACGTTCTTTCTTGTGGATCCAAACTGCAAACTCTTTAGTGCCTTCTTCGCCAAGGTAATCGTCCATCATTCCAAAATAGTCGATGGGAATGAGGGAATTACTGACAAACTCATGTTTTGTACCGTCAGCGGTCTTAATTAAAAATGATTCTGTAGTCTTCACTAGCTCGAAAATTCTATCATCCAGATATTCCCGTGAGTATGAACGTAAGAAACGAAAACCAATCAGTTTTCTCATTTCCGTTTCACTTAGCACCTCAAGATTGTCAACGGCGTTTTTAACCGCATCTTCATAAGCCTGTATGAGTTCACTGTTCGATTCATCATAAAGATAGGCTTCGTCTTGAACCCATTCACCACAATCTGCACAGGCCCATATTGCACACCCTTTAATTATTTCAAAACATCCTATAAGGGCAATTTTATCTTGTAATTTGAGGGTATAAATTTCGTTATCCGATGGAGACCCATTAACTCCGGGGATAATCCGAGTTGAATCGCAATATTTACATTTATCTGGTTTGCCTTGTTTCGTTCTCATTGCTACTCACTCTTCCCTAAGAAGCAAGCCGCACCTACTTCAGGGCAGATTGGAAACTTGAAACCTGGTTGTGCGATTACTCTGACAGTTTCCTGTTGTCTGTGACAACCCCGGATTACATCCGGGGCTTACCCTTTATTTTGCATGAGCTGTACGGTCTTAGACGCAGTTACTGCAGATTGGGAGACAACCGGAGCTAACGCTCTGCGGCTAATCAGTCCATTCTACGGTTAATAACACACCCACCACCCTTTTTGCTTTCGTGTGGTTTCGTGTTTTTCGTGGTAGAAAATATAGTGAGAAAAACTCACCTTCCTCACGCCACTGTTGTCGATCCACCGGGCAGGATGCCGGCCAGTAGATTGCCCGCCGTTCGTCCGGATTCGAATCGCATCAGGACAATCCGGATTGCCGCGGTGATGGGAACCGCCAGGATCGCGCCGATGGGCCCCCAGAGCAGCGTCCAGAACGACAGCGCCAGCAGGACGGTCACCGGGTGCAACTGCAGGCCTTCGCCCATCAGTTTCGGTTCAATGCCGTTCCCGATGGCCATTTGAATCCCGCCGGGAATCAGGATCACGCCGGCAATCGTCCACGGGCTGTCTGAGAACTGGGCAAACGCAACCGGGATCGGGAGCAAGGTTGCGATCACCGAACCGACAGATGGAATGAAATTCAGCAGAAAGGTCAGGATGGCAAATACCAGAGCGAGTTCCAGCCCAAACAGTTTCAATGTCACGCCGACCAGGGTACCGGTAATCAATGACAAGACGAGCTTGGTCGAAATGTAGCTGCGAATCTTCTGCTCGATTTCAAAGTAGATTTCATTTTTGACAACGGCATTCGGGTCGCGTCCTGCCAGCAGAAAGATCACGAAGATGGCCACGAAAAAGGAGGTCGTGGTGAAGTTCAATGCTGACTGCATGGTGCTGACGGCAATCGATTTTAAAGAGTTTCGCATGTAGTCCATTGTCGCTTTTTTGAGTGTATCCAGGTCAATGCCCATTTTCTGGAACCAGCCGATTTCCGGCTTTTCGGCAGCCACTGCTTCCCCGTCATCAACGGTTACTGTGGGCGGCGCTTCGGGGGTGGCCTCTTTCTGATCGAGGGTCTCAGGCTGCGGTTCCTTTGTGTCTACTTCCAGTTTGCGTACGGGCAGATCATCGGCTTCTTTGGCGGCTTCGAATACCGAATTGATAAAGATGCCGAACTTTTCGCTGTATTGGTTTTCCGCTTTGTAGATCACCTGCTGTGTCGAATAGATCAGGGTCATGCAGATCAAAAAGCCGAAGGTGAGCACCAGCAGCAGGGTCAGAGAAATCGCGATGATTTGAGGCATTTTCCATTTCAAGACCAGCAGGTCGACGAGCGGCGTCACGATGGTCGCAATGAAAATGGCGATCACAAACGGGACCAGAACTGCCTGGGTTACATAAAAGACACCTGCCAGTGCAATGATGGACAGCAGCAACAGGCAGCCTGTGATGACCTTGGCTTGCTCATCCGATGGTTGCAGGGGAGTTGACATGAAAGATGCCCTTTGCGGATTGATACTTATTCTGTACGTGACGTTCGGCCGGCGCGCCTGAGAACGTCGCTGACATCAAACGGAGTATGCGCACGATACTGGGAAACAGAGAAACTGCAAAGAGAAAAATCACATTTAGCGGCTGATTTGTCGCATGTATCTGATAAATTGCTGATCGAGCTGGTTCAGATCCTCCCCAAAGACCGACTGAAAGTCTTTGATTCGTTCTGCGGGAGTGGACCAGATTAAAGGCTGCCGGGCCGCGATCAGCCGCAGATATTCTTCATACTGCCGACGTTTGGTTTTGATCAGGAAGTATGAGAAGGCCCACGCTTCCGCATAGGTATCGAGGATGGTCTCGGCATCCTGAAACCGCTGGTCCGAGGAAATCAGCGTCTGCAGCGAGTCGGCGGGTCTGCGGGAACGCGCGTAATCCTGAAACTGCCTCAGTCGCCAGGGATTCGGTTTGCCGACGGTGCGCCAGCCGGTCTTGCTTTTGAGATCGGGGGTTTCAAAAAACGTCGCCATGCCTTCGGTCAGCCAGAGCGGGTTGTCGGCGAAGCGGGTGTGCAGACCCACATTGAAGGCGATCTGGTGTGTGCATTCATGGATGACGGTGGCGACATTGAACGGCGACTTTCGCAGTTTGAACAGAATGTCGGCGTCGGTGTAGGCTGGGCGCTCATTCGGGGCCGCGGTCAGGTCGTAGAGTACCATCCGGTTGGATTGAATTGAATAAAAGCCGTGCGTGGCAGCCGCACCGTCACCCAGGATCTGGCTCGCGTACTGTTCGAAGTTCGCACGATCCTTGAAGATGACCGCGATTAAAGGGACTTCCGGCTCATGCAGTGGATGTGCTTTGTCATCCCAGTAATTATGCAGGACCATATAAAGACGTTCGAACAGATAGCCGCACCACTGCGAATAACGTTTGCCCGCCTGGCTGCAGATCGTAAAATGTTTGGTCTGCGTGACGGTGAAATCATCGCCGAATTCTTCCTTGAGCTGCTTTTCCAGTTCGTCGGCATCCAGGGGTTTGAATTCACGATCCAGAGCGCGTTTGCTTTTGAGTTGCTCGGGCGTCGCCGTCAACAGGCGGCCATCGCGGGTCAGCATCACCACACCGCCGTCCTGCGCCTGCAGAATCTGGGCGGCTTCGATCGTCTGTTCCCGTTTCTGATCGTCAGTAAACGTGAATTCAAACAGAGGCGGGGCTGTTTTTTCTACTTGGCCGGGTTTCTGGGCAGAAACCAGGTTGCCATCAGAAAGGCAGCTTAGACTAAGGCAGAAGATCATCGTGCGCAGGAGAAATCTTCGACTTAACTGTGAATCGGGAATGTTTAAATCTCTCCAGGCCATCTCGGTCTTTCTGCGCAGGAAGGAACTTATAACTTCCAGAATAGGGGAGAGTGGAGTTGAAGTCGATCCCTATTTTTTCGCCAGCTTGTCTTTCCCGTCCTCATCGGTGATCGTCAGATAAATCACATTCGATGCGTAATTGGTGGTAATCGAGAAAGTGATTCCCACCCGTGCCATCGCAGCGAACGGGAAGCGTTTGACAGGTGTTGCTTTTTTAGAGGCTTCGATAATCAAAGTCCCTTCCAGTGTCTCGCCGGCCAGCCGGGTCTTGCTTTTCTTGGAAAGTGTGACGCCGGGCGGTAACTGCTGGCCGAATTTCGAACTGAAATACTCGAAGGCGGTCGCCAGTACTATGGGATCTTTATAAGCTTCGCTGCGTTTAACCTTCACTTTAATCTCAGCAGATTCACCCGGTTTCAACACGATTTCGCTGGGAGTCGCGGTGACTTCCAGGATATCCAGCGGCTTCGTGACCCCCACAATCGACGTGTTGATCGGCCAGCGTGCCTGTCCGCCACCACGCGACTGAATTTCACAGGTGATGCGACCTGCGCGGACGATTTCCTGCTCTTTGCCATCAGGGCCTTTTACTTTGGCTTTACCGGAGATGGTCACCAGCGAAGCGTTGATGGACGCATCTTTCGCTGCTTTCAAAATCAGACCACAGTCATTCACTCCAGACGGCAGTGTAACCGGTTCAAAAGTGACTCCTTCAGGCAGGCCTTCGATATTCATTTCAATCGGACCATTAAAACCATTCAGTCGTTTGACGCGGGCGAACCACATCATGTTGGTCCCTGGTGCAATTTGTGCATAATAGAATTCGCCTCCGACCTGAAAATCAGGGCCGCTCAGTTCAGCCGTCAGATGATAGGCAAAACGATCGCCGCCCCGGTCGTGTAGATCACGGAGTGTGACGAAGTATTCGCCGTCGGCAGGCGCCAGAAAGTGAAAGTCAACGTCTTTCATCTGCAGTCCATCGTCGGCTTCAACATTCGCACCGCCGTTCACAAAGACCCGATTTGCTTTGCCTTTGGTGTCGAGAACTTCCATCACGCAGTCCAGAGGCAGGTCAATGCGGTTCGACATCAACTGGAAAGAATAGTATTGCCCTTTTTTCGCTTTGAAGGAGAAGAACTGAGTCTGCTCGTCTTCCGTGATCTGGCCACTGACTCCCATGGGGAACATCAGCGGAAAAGCGGTTTTCATCGAAGTATTCGTATCAGCGGCAACCGCCTGGGGATGCTCACTGATCAGCGTCCAGACGGCATTCGTTTTGCCGGCCGGTGTTTCAAAAGTTCGTTTGGCCCAACCCGTCTCTTTGGCCTCTTTCGCAGAGAAGCTGGCTTTGTTATGTCCCTGCAAGGCGTAACCTTCGAGAGCGACTTCCGCTGCTTTTCCTTGTTGCACTGCCAGTGGCATCGTATGTGTTACGTAAGGACCGTCGCTGACTTCCACGCAGTAGGCATATTTGCCGGAACCCACATAGCGGGTATCACGGATTTCGAAGACATACTCACCATCGGCTGGCAATTTGAAAGAAATCAGGGAATCGGATTTAATGAAGTTATCGTTCTGGGCAATAATCTGTTTCTGTGGACCATACAATGTCAGGATCGAATCCATCAGGTACACATTGGAAGTCTGCATGGTGTGAATGGCTTCCGTCACGCGCTGAGCATACACTTCCAGCGTAATCTGCTGCCCCTTTTTCCCTTTGAACTTAAAGCAGTCCATGTCTTCAGTCCTCTCAACGATACCACAGACGGTTGAGGGAACCGTGATTTCCTGCGCAGTATCAAACGTGTTGTTGTCTTTCTTTTCCTCTTCTTCGATGACAGGGTAGGGTGTGACCAGCAGATGCGTGACACTCGAGACCGCCTGGTCGGTAGCGACACGACATTCGTAAATCCGAGCGGCTTGATCTTTCGGGACTTCGATATCAAACGCGAAGGGAGTTCCCACCGACCCGCGACCACGCCGTGGTGCCGCTTTGGGCTTCGGCTCGGCAAAGGTCATCTTGATCCCAGGCTGATCAAAGAAGACGGAATGGGTGTTATCCAGTGTGTAGCTGGAGTGCAGTTGAATCTTGCGCTTGTCTCCCTGCTGGACGGCTGCGGGTTTGAAGGTCACCAGCTGCCGGAAACCGATCTTCGCCGGCGGCGGTGTCTTCTTATCATCGGCGGCTTTGAGCCGCGCGGGAGTGATAACGAACAGGCTTATGGTCAGCAGTGAGTAAAGTATGCAGCGCATCGAACAGTCCTGGTTAGATCAAAAAGTGTGCCTGAAAAACAGTAACGCCCCTTGGACTCATACGTTCCCAGGGGCCGTCACTGTTGGTTTTCGGGTGAGTGAAGCCGCTGGGAATTAACCCATCAGCTCAGGAATCGGTTGTCCGTCGCAGACGATCAGCGGACGACCATCTTCCGGTGAAACAAAGTAATGATCCAGGTTGACACCCAGTTTGGTGTAAATCGTCGCGGCGACGTCGGCGGGGTAATATTCTTTGCCCACCGGACGTGAACCGGTTTCATCGGTGGCACCGACGATCTGACCGGCGGGAGTACCAGCACCGATCATCATCATGGTGGAAGCGGTCGACCAGTGGTCGCGACCAGCGGCCGAGTTGATGACTGGAGTCCGGCCAAAGTCGGTCAGCCAGACGACCAGGGTGTTGTTCAGCATGCCCCGTTGTTTGAGGTCCAGAACCAGTGAGGTCAGAGCCCGGTCAAACGGAGGCAGCGAACCACGCAGCGATTTGAAGTTGTTGGTGTGGGTATCCCAGCCACCACTGCTGACGGTCACAAACCGCGAACCCGATTCAATCAGACGACGGGCCAATAGACAGCTTTGTCCCAGGTAGTGACGGCCGTAATCATCGCGTGTCTTGTCTGATTCCTGGCTCAGGTCAAACGCTTTCTGTGTATCAGCCGAAGTAATCATGCTGAATGCATTTTTATAATGCGCGTCAGATGCTTCAAACGAATTCTGATTATGCTCTGCCTGACGCTGCAGCGTATCAATCGCCTGCAACGCCTGTTGACGACGTTTCATGCGGTCGATGGTAATCCCTGATGGCGGAGAGATATCACGCACGGTAAAGTTTTTCGCGTTCGGATCGCCGGGGATTTCAAACGGATTGTACTGCAGACCCAGGTAACCGCCCAGGCCGCCGTTAAAGCGACGGTCGACATGGTTACCAATCTGAATGTGAGGCGGAATGTTGGTTTTGAATCCTTTGGTCTTGGCAATGACCGCACCGTAGCAGGGGTATGTGACCGAAGGATTGAATTTGTGCCCGGACAGCATGAAGGCGTCCGCTGTCGAGTGCGAACCGTTCTGCGGATTCAGATTCCGCATGATGGAAAACTCATTCGCATGTTTCGCGAACAGTGGCAACTGATCGGTAAACTGATAACCGGGCAAAGCCGTACTGATGGCGGAAAAATCGCCACGGACGTCAGCCGATGCGTTCGGTTTGGGATCAAAGGTATCGTGGTGGCTGGTTCCGCCACGAGTCCAGATCAGAATACAGTTCGTATCATTGGAAGGATCTGTCAGCGCTGCAGACTCGCTTTCAGAAGCTTGAGCCTGACCACGCAGCAGGGAATCCAGGGTGATTCCAAACGCACTGAGCGCACCAACTTCCAACAGAAATTGACGTCGGCTTCCAGTTTCGCAGTTCGAAACCTTTTGCGGGAATAGTTTCAGCATCGGAAACTCCTTTAGTGTGGCAGGGTCCTGATATTGCAGGAATTAATGAGGGAGGGATGTTTTTGTCAGGGTTGTTGGTTTCTTAAGTAACTATCATAATTGTAACCGTTTATGTAAGGTAGGCAAACATTAAATCGGCTTTCCGACAGGAAATTAATAAGATGGAATTCGCCAATCAAAAAATTCACTCCTTGATCGCTTCAAAATTGAACGATAAAATGAAGTAAGCGGACGACTTCCCAGTACAGTAGTGTAAGCATGGTAGTTATTGTTTGCGTCCGTGCCTGCCTGAAAAAATGATGAAAACAGCGAGTTTTTTTTGCTTTCGCGTCATTTTATTAGTATATTTAAGTATAAATGGCATTTTATGTTAAGCCATTAACTTCCCACCTGAAACCACACTCAACCTGCCACCCTGCCTGTAATAGGTTTTCTGCGACTTCGTATTTTGTGCTGTGAGTCCGGTTCACTGTTTAAGGAATCTTCTCTGATGAAATGCGACCCGCTCAAGAAAGTTGATCTCATGTTCGACTGCAAACCATTTAAGAAAAGAAATCTGATGTCTCATCGAATCCTGCTGATCACAGCGTTTCTTGCTACGGTTCTGCCGCAGAACGTCGCTCCTGCTGCAGAGGCAAAACTGCAGGTTGCGCCGCAACAGATCGTGCTCAACGGGCTGCTGGATTACTTTCAGATCCAGGTTCCCGTCGAAGAGAAGGGTAAGGTTATTGGCGATCTGACGCATCAGTCTACTTTTACCAGCCTCACTCCCGATCTGCTGGAAGTGAATGCCGAAGGACTCGTACGTCCGCTGGCGTTTGGTAAGGGGAAGGTTCAGGTCGCTCATGCCGGGCAGAAATCAGAAATCAGCGTGGAAGTCAAACCCCGCGCGAATGGCAAGAATGCCAGCTTCGTCAAAGACGTGGTCCCCGTGTTGAACAAAGGGGGCTGCAGCCTGGGAGGCTGTCACGCCAGCCAGTTCGGTAAAGGGGGCTTCAAGCTCTCCCTGTTTGGTTATGCTCCCGAACAGGATTATCCGGAGATGGCCCGCGATGACCGGCAGCGCCGCGTTTCCATTCTGCAACCGGAAAACAGTCTGATTCTGCAGAAAGCCTCCATGCAAATTGCGCATGGCGGCGGTCGACGTTTTGCCAAAGACTCTTATGAATATCGTATTCTGGAAACCTGGATTTCCGAAGCGGTCACTGAAATCGATGACAAAGAACCAATGGTGGTCGGCATGCAGCTGACCCCCATGTCGCGGCGATATCAGCAGGGAGACATCCAGCAGCTCCGCGTCATCGCCGAATACAGTGATGGCACGAAACAGGATGTGACCGCACGGGCGCAGTATGACAGCCTGATTGAAAATATCGCGACGGTCACGCCGCGGGGAAAAGTCGAAATTGTCGGAGCCGGCCAGACTGCCATCATGGTACGTTACATGGGACAGGCAAAGATCTCGACCGTCATTTCGCCCTATAAAAACGAAGTCGATCTGGCGGAATTCAAGCCGAATAATTTCATCGATGAACAAGTGAAGCAACGATTCAACGAACTGGGACTGGAACCTTCGCCGCTGTGCAGCGACGAAGTCTTCATCCGTCGTGCCTTTATCGACACGATTGGAACGCTGCCCAAACCGGAAAAAGTCAAAGCATTTCTGGCTTCAAAAGCCCCCGATAAACGCAGTCAGCTGATTGATGAATTACTCGGCCTGTCCGGGGATCCGGCTCGTGACATTTATGTGGAACCCTGGAGTGCCTACTGGGGTATGAAGTGGGGCGACCTGCTGCGAAATAACCGCAATAAAGTGGGTGATGGCGGGATGTGGGCTTTCTCCAACTGGATTCGCCAATCGCTGCGGGAAAATAAACCGGTCAACGAGTTTGTCAACGAAATCATCACCGCGCAGGGATCGATCTACGAGAACGGTCCGGCCAACTATTTTAAAATCGCATCCAAACCGGAAGACCTGGCAGAAGCCACGTCTCAGATTTTCCTGGGGGTCCGTCTGCAGTGTGCCAAGTGCCATCACCACCCCTTCGAGGTCTACAGCCAGAAAGACTATTACAGCCTGGCTGCTTTCTTCACGCGGGTCGGTAATAAAGGGAGCGTCGATTTCGGGGCCCTGGGAGCGGATACGGTTGTCAAAGTGAAAAGCAGCGGATCGATCCGACATCCACGCACGAAAAAAACAATGGAGCCCACACCGTTGATGGGTGAGCCCATCGATACCACTTCCTATCGGGATTTCCGACGTCCTCTGGCGCGTTGGATTACTTCTCCCGAAAATCGTTTGTTCTCCAAGAACATGGTCAACCGTTTCTGGTCTTATTACATGGGCACCGGCTTTATTGAACCCATTGATGACATGCGGGAAACCAACCCGGCTTCCAACCCGGAACTGCTGAATGCATTAGCCGACCATTTTGTCGATTCAGGCTATAACCTGAAAGAACTGATGCGGGTCATCATGAATTCCCGCACCTACCAGCTTTCGTCTGAACCGTTGCCGCAGAATGTGGCGAATACCCGTTTTTATACACACTACAACGTCAAGCGATTGCCGGCGGAAGTCATGCTGGATGCGCTGGATGATCTGACCGGAGCACAGGAACGCTTCCGCGGTGTTCCCCAGGGAACCCGGGCGATTGAATTGCCGGACCCGAATTACAGTTCGTACTTCCTGGATACGCTGGGTCGTCCCAAGCGTGTGATTACCTGTGAATGCGAGCGCGCCAGTCAGCCGAACCTGGCACAGGTGCTGCAGGTGGCTAACGGCACGTTAATTAACACCAAACTGGCGACGAAAAACGGACGGATCGAATCGCTGTTAAAAGCCAAGGCGCCCGATCATGAAGTTTTCACTGAAATGTATCTGGCCGCCTTCAGCCGTTATCCGACGAAACAGGAACTGGCCAACTGCGATCAGATCGTGAAGACCTCCAAAGATAAACGCGAAGGTTACCAGGATGTGATGTGGGCCATCAGCAACAGCCGCGAATTCCTGTTCAACCATTAACACAGGTTTCTGAAACAGACAACAGCCCGTTTCCGGTACATGGAAACGGGCTGTTTTTTATCTGGTATCAAGGCGACTTCTGTCGGATTTAAGGCTGCTTCTGCTTTTTCTGTTTCTCTGCCTCTTCCTGTTTACGGTAATATTCGGAGAGGATTTTCCCTTCGTAGCGGGCGAACTCCCAGGCAGGCCAGCGCGGGGCTTCCGCCTGAACTTCATCAAAAATCGCCTGCATCTGCTGTTTCATCTTTTTCAGGATTTCCTGCTCGCTTTCCGCACGGTCGGTGGTCTCGGCGATATCGCTCTGGATGTGATACAGTTCGAATCCTTCCAGCTTTGCATTTTTGACGGCGTCAATTTCTTCGGTTGTGATTCCGCCCGACGGTTTGGGACTGGGCACATTCAACTTCGCCAGCAGCTTCCACTCGCCATCGCGGATCGCGACTTTGGCATCGTTTTTGGCACGATTGAACTGCCAGTATAACGGCTTTTTCCGCAGGATTGGCTTTCCTTCCAGGAGCGGTAGTATATTCGTGCCATCCAGCACGCGATCGGTCGGGGCAGGAATGTCAGCGACTGCACACAGCGTCGGCAGGATATCCACGCCACATACGGGAACATCGCTGATGGTTCCCGGCTGGACATGCTCGGGCCATTGCACAATACCCGGTACACGAATTCCCCCTTCGTATGTCGCGCCTTTTTTATCGCGCAGTGGTCCGGAAGAACCGTGCGGGTGTCGCCGGGTGATGGCCGGCCCGTTGTCGCTGGTGAAGATGATCAGTGTATTCTCCCGCAGTTTCTGATCATCCAGTGTTTTCAGGATGCGGCCAAAAGCGTCGTCCATCTGCGTGACGTTCCCGTGATGCGCAGGCAGTGTGGAACCTTCGGGCGCGGTATAAAGTTTGCGAAAACGTTCGGCACTGGCGATGGGTTCGTGGGGCTCATGAAAACAGACAAACATGAAAAACGGTTTTTCTTTATCGCGCAGCTGAGTCAGCCATTCTTCTGCTTCATCTGCTACCAGCTGCGACGCGAAACCCTGCAGCGGACCGACCGGTCTGGCGTTTCGTACGAAGTTAAACGGGTTCTCGTGAGTGGGCAGGGCATTGTTCTGCGTGGAGAACCAGTGATCAAATCCGTGATCGGAAGGTTGTGGCTGTCCCACCATGTTGAACATCCCATTGAGATGCCATTTGCCGACGTGGCAGGTCGCGTAACCGGCCTGTCGCAGTAACGTCGCGATGGTGATTTCACGTTTGCGGACATGCATCGGAGAGAGCATGGGAATCCAGTTGTAGATGCCGACGCGAAAGGGGGTGCGGCCCGTCATCAGGCCGGCTCGCGAAGGGGAACAGTTGGGATGTGCTGCATAACAGCTCGTCAGCTTCAGGCCTTCTTTGGCAAAGCGATCGATATTCGGACTTTGAATCACCGGATGACCATAACAGGCCAGATCGCCGTAGCCCAGGTCATCACAGAGCACCACCATGATATTAGGTCGCGCGGGAGACTTTACAGAAGCCGTTGGTTCTGCTGCGAGCGATTCGTTCGTGAACAAGATACTGATAACAATGATCAGCGCGAGGAAGAGGTTTCGCATTATGATTGCCTTTCTGAATCTGCCGTCTGCCACCATTGTCAGTGTGGCAGCATCGCAGCGGTTGAGATTGCTCGTCATTAATACTTAAAAGCAAAGTCATTCGAAATGCAATACAAGGCCTGTAAATACATGAAAACAGCCCCTTGCACAAAATGCATGCAAGGGGCTGAATCAGGTTTACACTTTTTAATTCAAACGCTCAGTCGGATGTTGAAGCCAGGCTGAGGCGAGCGATTATTTATAATGTGTCCAGGTCTCTGCCATCAGCGGCAGTTCCGGCGTTGTTACCTTTGATTTCGCCTGTGGCAGGATTATAAATCCAGCCTACCGTTTCGGTTCCATCTTTGGCTGCTTCATCAGGTTCCGTACCGGCAACATCGGTGACGATCATGACTCCACGACCACCAGTGAACGGGTTGGGAGGAAGACTGCCAATCAGGTAGGGACCCAGTGGTTTCGTTCCGACGGCACCGGTGGTTCCATCTTTATCGCTGGAAAGCAGCAATGAATTACGGAAATCATCTGGATCGGTCGAACCGTCGCCAGGGTATTTTCCATCATGCTGAAACTTGTAGACCTGAATCTGGCTTCGCAGAGTCTGCAGGTCCTGAACGAGTACTGATTCTTTGGCATCATCGTTAGTTGAAATAAACTGCGGTAAAACGGTTGCAGCCAGAATTCCAAGAATTACGACCACGATCATAACTTCAACGAGCGTAAAACCAGCCCGTCGATTCTGCTGTAGTGTTGCTTTAGTCATTGTCCTTCTCCGAGATTTACGAATGTGCGATTCACTTCGTGTTAATTTAAATGATTCGAGGTGTTCCTCATTGAGTTCGCGCTGGAACAGGTAACCTCAGTTTGTTACAGGATCAGATTTGTGCTGGAATAAAAACTAACTAACCCATCAGATCCTCTGTCATTGGCCCGATCAGAGGAGACACCGACTGAGTGGCCACCCAAAACTTATGTTTTTTATCAAGCGAGTCAATTGAATTTCAGAAGAATAAACGCCTGACGACGTGCTTTGTGAGGGTTGCAGTGGTTGTGTTGATTTGCGGGCAAAACCTTGTCCAAAATGCAGTGAAATCACTGATCAAGAGTGGATCATTCCTGACAGATACGTCGAAGGAGAGCGACGACTGATCAGTCGTTTGGAATCGATCGTGCGGGAAAGAAAGGTTGTGTGGCCATGGAATTGACTCGCGACAGCGTGTAAGTCAATAAAACAAGGCCACCAGAGTCAGCCCTGGTGGCCTTGCTTGAGCATGTTCAGAACATCATGGTTTAATGTACGCGTTGACCGGGGACTGCTCCTTCGTCCGGAGAGAGCAGAAAGACGTCTTTCCCACCCGGTCCAGAGGCCAACACCATACCTTCACTTGTACCAAACCGCATTTTGCGGGGCTTGAGGTTGGCACAGCAGATCACCAGCCGACCGACCAGTTCTTCCGGGTTATACGCACTCTTGATGCCGGCAAATACATTGCGGCGTTCATCGCCTCCCAGGCTGAGCGTCAGCTGCAGCAGCTTATTGGCTTCGGGAACCGAGTTCGCTTCCACAATCCGGGCGACGCGCAGATCAACTTTGACGAAATCATCAATCGTACATTCTTCCGACATCGGCTCCTGCTCAAGGGCCTCTCCGCTGTCGTTCCATTGTGAGGCTGCTGCTTCACTTTCAGCAGCGGCAACATCTTCTCTTGCTTCTTCAGTCATGGCTTGTACCTGTTTTTCTTCTATTCGTTTAAACATATGCTGGAATTTATTGACGGCCGTTCCCGCGAGGGGAGATTGTGCCTGATCCCAGTTTACAATCGGATCATTCAACAGTGCGCCGGTCTGCTCGGAGAGCTGCGGCAGAACCGGGGTCAGATAGATCACAATCTGCCGAAACAGATTGAGCGAGATCGTACAGATATTCTGCAGTTCTGCCTGTCGGCTCTCGTCCTTGCGGAGTTCCCACGGTTTCTGATCTTCAACATACTTGTTCGCCCGATCCGCCAGTGCGAGGATTTCTCGCATCGCGCCATTGTAATCACAGGCTTCGTAAGCGGCGGCAATCGCATCGCTGCGGCTGGCGGCGTGCGCGAACAGACCGCCGTCCTCTGGATAGGCAGCAGACAGGCCCGTCTTCGCCACGAACTTTGCCGAGCGACTCGCCAGGTTGACCACCTTGCCGACCAGATCGGAGTTCACTTTCTGAATGAATTCATCCAGGTTCAGATCCAGGTCATCCAGTCTCGGTCCCAGTTTGGAAGCGTAATAGTAACGCAGGCAAGCGGGATCGAGGTGGTTCAGATACGTCGCCGCTTTGACGAAGGTCCCTTTGGATTTGGACATTTTTTCGCCATCCACGGTCAGGAAGCCGTGAATGTGGACTTTCTCAGGCAGATTGAAACCAGCCGTCTTGAGCATGGCGGGCCAGAACAGCGTATGGAAGTAGGTAATGTCTTTGCCGATGAAGTGATGCACTTCGGTTTCCGGATTCTTCCACCACTGGTCGAAGTCTTCACCGTGCTTTTCACACCATTCGAGTGTGGAAGCGATGTAACCGATGGGCGCGTCGAACCAGACGTACCAGTAATTACCGGGGCTGTCCGGAATTTCAAATCCGAAGTAAGGGGCAGGGCGGGAGATATCCCAGTCGCGCAGTGGGTCACCCAGGAAATGTCCTTTCAGATAGTTGGCCACTTCGGACTGTAGATGTTCGCCTGACTGCGTCCATTCATCGAGGAAGCCGTGCAGGTCTTCAATGCGGACAAACAGATGGCTGGCGGTACGCAATTCAGGCGTGGTATTCGACAGCGTACTGATGGGATCAGCCAGGTCAGCGGGTGTGTAGGTGCTGCCGCATTTATCGCAGTTGTCGCCGTACTGATCGGGGGCTTTGCATTTGGGACAGGTCCCTTTGACAAAGCGATCGGCCAGAAATGTATTTTCCTGTACGTCGAACAGCTGAGTCACTTCTTTCTCAACGACCAGGTCAGCGGTGCGTAATGCTTCCCAGATTTCGTAACACAGCTTGCGATTCTGTTCGCTGTTGGTGCTGCCATAATTATCGAATTCGATGTTGAAACCGGCGAAGTCAGTAATGTGTTTCTGCTGAACATCAGCGATCAGCGCTTCTTCCGATCGTCCTTCCTGGCGGGCGCGGATCATAATCGCTGTTCCATGCGTATCGTCAGCACAGAAGAAGCGGCAGGCGTGGCCGCGCAGTTTCTGGAACCGCACCCAGATGTCTGTCTGGATGTATTCCACAAGGTGGCCGATGTGAATATCACCGTTGGCATAAGGCAGAGCCGCGGTGACTAAGATGCGACGTTGGGTCATAATAATTCCGAAAATGGTTAATTCTGGTCTGGCGTCTGAACGAACGTGTTCTAATCAGACACGGAAAACGAGGCAGGGTTCTCCCGAATTGCCTGCAGATCAATGCTCGCAGATACGAAATTCGTGCCCGGTTGAGCTTTGATTGTTCAATGGGCGTTGATTGTACGCCCCACAGCCTGATCCCGCAATCCAGCCGAAAAACAGTGAAAATCAGCCGCTTAAAGGTTCGCGCGGGTCATCATCAGCGGGCTGTCGGAAGAACACAGGGCTTTCACCAGATCCAGCTGGCTCACGATGCCCACCTGTTTGTCATTTTCGAAAATGGCTCCGTAAGCGGAAGAAGAGTTTCTCAAAATATAAAGAGACTCCAGCATACTGAAATCAGACTGCAGACGTGGCATGTTATAGACGGCGGGAATAATGGGTGACGGCGAGGTGATCAGATCGACCAGCTTCAGATAAGATGTCCATTCACTGGAATTGCCTCGGGCACGAATGGGGATGAATGAGAGCTGATTCCGTTGTGCCAGTTGAATAATGTCTCCCGCGTCTGTGGTGCGCGTGACTCCCGTAATCTGATTCTGTGGGATCATCAGCTTCTTCACAGACTGGGCTGCCGTATTGAACATGCCCCGCACCAGCTGCTTCTGGGAATTACTCAACAGGCCTTCCAGGTGTCCTTCTTCCAGAACTTTCACCAGGCGTTGTCGCCCCAGGACCAGCTGTGCCGGCTTATTGCGATCGGGCGAAAAGCGTTCCAGGTAACGTGTGATGGCGACCAGCGGGGTGCTGATCAGCCAGAACGCCCGATAAAAGAAATCGAACCAGCGACTGTAGCGTTTCAATAACATGGAAGGCGAGCGGTAGTACAGATTTTTGGGTACCATTTCACCAAAGATAAAGATGATCGGCGTGAAGAGAATCGTGGTCACGATTTCTGCAGAGCCTCCCGATTGCTGAAAGACTTCGGCGATACCGATTGAAATGGCGATGGTCGTCAGGTCATTGGCCAGGTTATTTCCGATCAATGTGGTCGCGACAAAATAGCTTGGGTTTTGTGCATACCAGCAGAGTCGCTTGGCGATCGGATCTCCCTCGTTCGCATCGATATTCAACCGCAGAAAGCTGACGCGATAGAAGCCGGTTTCTGATCCACTGAACAGGGCCGATAGCCGCATGCCAATGGCAAACAAGGCCACTGCACCAAGAAGAGGAAGCCAGTTCAACGTAGAATACAACCTTCAGCAGGAATAGAAACACGAACACTTTTCGGACGGAGCACTCTCCGACTGTCGTGAATTCTCTTGAAACCACACGCAACTTGCAAGAGGTGCTTCATGAACCGTCCTGAAAATCAGTTACTATTTTCCCGCTCACAGAATGCAGGGACTACCATTTTTGTGATTGATGACCTATGTTTTAGTAACAATACGGTTGCCCAGACTTCGCATTTTGACATGAGTGCCGCCAGAACGCCTGCCGCTCCGCCTCTGGCTCGATCAGGAAGTCACGCAGCTGTAAAGATACTGTCCTAAGTTGCTATTCAGTAAAGATTTAACCTGACTCAGTTTAAATAAGTGGATATTTATGAAAGTTCAACAGTTTCTGGAGCATCACGGAATTAAAGAGAATCCGTTCGGGCAGGAAGACGCGCAAAGCGATCACGTTTTCAAGGAATTCTGTCTCAACGGCACGCATCATCCGGTCTGGGACAAAATATTTTCCAATCCGACCAACCCGTCCACGTCGGTGGTGTTCGGCGAAAAAGGAGCCGGTAAAACCGCCATCCGCATGCAGATGATTGAGCAACTGCAAAAGCATAATACAAGCCATCCCGAAAATCGTGTACTGGTGATTGAATACGACGACTTCAATCCCTTTCTGGACTGTTTCCGCGAACGTTATTCAGGACGCAATCGCCGTCCCGAGCGACTGCTCTCTCACTGGCGGTTATGGGATCACATGGATGCCATTCTCTCACTCGGCGTGACACAATTGATCGGTGAGATGATTGAGCCAGACGAATCTGCTGATAACAACATCAAATCCGTTTCCAAAGCGCAGGTGGCGAATCTGACGCACCTGGAAAAACGCGATCTGCTGCTGCTGGCGGCGTTTTATGACAACAGCCTCGATATGCCAGCCGTTCAACGCTGGAATCGACTGCGGAAAAAATTGAAATTCTCCTGTTGGAAAACGGAATGGGAGCGGGCCCTGGGTTTTCTGGTGACGGTTGTCACGGTCGGCCTCGTTTTCTATCTGGGTAACTGGAAAGATTTCAGCAAGTGGTGGATCTGGCTGATCATGTTTGCCGGCTGGGCACCCTGGTTGTGGCGACAGACAACACTGCTCTGGAAAGCCTGGCGGGTGACGCGCGAAGTCCGCGTCTTTGATCATCTGCCTAACGCGCTGCGAAAAATTCTTTCGCGCATCGAACGGCGGGAACTTGCCGGACAGCCAATCCCCTATCGGGACCGCAGCGATGACCGGTACGAACTGCTTACCAAATTTCAAACCATCCTCAAAAAAATGGGATTCACGAATATCGTGATTCTGGTAGACCGGGTCGATGAACCGCATCTGGTCAATGGCTCGGCGGAACGCATGCGGGACCTGCTCTGGCCCATGTTCGATAATAAACTGCTCAAACATCCGGGCATCGCGTTCAAGCTGCTGCTCCCCTCTGATGTGGTCTACTATCTGCAGCGCGAAGAAAAAGAATTCTACGAACGTTCGCGGCTGGATAAGCAGAACCTGGTGACATCACTGGACTGGACCGGTGAGTCATTGTATGACGTCGCCTGCGATCGCGTGCGGGCCTGTGCCATAGAACCCGGGTCCAATCTGTCCATTAAAGATCTGTTCGATGATTCGATCTCGGAGCAGGAACTGATCGGTCAGTTTGCCCAGCTGCGGGTGCCCCGACATTTATTCAAGTTTCTGTATCGGCTGATTGTGGATCACTGTAATCGTTATACCGTGGATAATCCCAACTGGAAAATCAACCGGGAAACGCAGCAGAAAGTGCTCAGCCTGTTTCAGCGGGACTTGGAAGCCTTTGACCGGGGCATGGGAACAGGTTGAAAATGGTCTGCGCATCCGGTAGCTTTAATGGATAACCAACCCCTTAAACAGCCCACCGGAATCAACTGAATGCAAACCAATCTCAATCGACGTGAAATGCTGGCGGCCGCCGGCGGTCTCCTGGCAGCAGGGATCGCTGCACCTGCAACCGCGACCGCGGGTACGAACCGCACGCGCACCGCTGCAGAACCATTTGGTTATTGTTTCAACACCAGCACCATCCGTGGTCAGAAACTGGGGATCGTCGAGCAGATCGATCTGACGTCCCAGGCCGGCTACGATTCGATTGAACCCTGGCTGCGCGACATCGACGAATATGTGAAAGCCGGCGGCTCGCTGTCAGACCTCAAGAAACGCATCGACGATGCCGGACTGACGGTTGAAAGTGCGATCGGCTTTGCCCAGTGGATTGTCGACGATGACGCTGCAAGAAAAGAGGGGCTGGAAGTTGCGAAGCGGGATATGGACACGCTCCGTCAGATTGGCGGCATCCGCATTGCGGCCCCTCCGACCGGCGCCACAAAACAGACCGATCTCAATCTGTTCAACGCTGCAAAACGGTATCGCGCGTTGCTGGAACTGGGCGACCAGATGGACGTGATTCCCCAGGTCGAAGTCTGGGGCTTCTCCAGTTCACTTTCGCGACTGGGTGAATCGATGTTCGTCGCCATTGAGAGCGGGCATCCCAAAGCGTGTCTGCTGCCTGACGTTTATCACATCTACAAAGGGGGGTCTGACTTCGCCGGGCTCGGTCTGCTCAGTCGTTCTGCCATCCAGGTCTTTCATGTAAATGACTATCCCGCCAATCCACCACGTGAGACCATCAACGATTCCCACCGCGTCTATCCCGGCGATGGGGTGGCCCCGTTGACTGATATTTTCCGGATGATTCATCAGGCCGGCTTCCGCGGAACATTATCACTGGAACTGTTCAACCGCGATTACTGGCAGCAGGATCCGCTGGAAGTTGCGAAGACCGGACTGCAAAAGACAAAAGCTGCCGTACTGCAGGCCGGACTCGATCAACCGGTCAAAGCGGACTGATTCGTGAAACGTATTGCCCTCCTGTTTGAGTTCGGCTCTTTGAACGGAGGCGAACATTCGATGCTGGCGGTACTCTCACGGGTGCATGGAAAGTCGTTCGAGTTTACGGCCTTCTGTCCTCCTGGAAGTCTGTTGCAGTCTGCGCTGGAACAGATCGGCATTGAATGTCATCCCGTTTTGTTTCACGATGCACACGGGCAGCGCCTGTCGCGGGAAGCGATTGGCGATCAACTCATCCCTGTTCTGAAGTCTGGGGCCTTTGATCTGCTGCATGCCAACAGTCTCTCAATGTCGCGACTGACAGGGGCACTCGCCGCCCAGATACCGGTTCCCTGCTCCGGGCATCTGCGGGATATCATCAAACTGAGTCGTGCCGCAATTCACGATCTGAACCAGAATCAGCGGCTGGCGGCGGTGTCAGCAGCAACCCGTGACTTTCATATCAGTCGAGGCCTTGACCCTGACCGGGTCACCGTCTGCTATAACGGCGTCGATATCGAGCGTTTTCAACCACGACCGGCGACTGGTGCTTTGAAACAGGAACTGGGACTCGCTCCAGAGACTCAACTCTGTCTGACCATCGGTCAAATTGGTTTACGCAAAGGCCAGGATATGCTGGCGAATGCGGCCCGCTTGCTGGCAGAGCAGGGGGATCGGCACACGCATTTTCTACTGGTGGGAGAGCGCCATTCGCAAAAGCAGGAAAGCATCGATTTTGACCAGGCACTCGACGCCGCGTTTGAGCTACCTGGTTTAAAAGGTCGGCTGCACCGACTTGGATATCGCGAAGACATCAACTTCCTCATGAACGAAGCCGACCTGCTCGTGCATCCTGCGAAACAGGAACCCCTGGGGCGGGTACTGCTGGAAGCAATTGCCAGTGGCTTGCCGATTGTTGCGACCGAAGTGGGGGGGACACAGGAAATCGTGACGCACGACGTTTCTGCCTTGCTGGTTCCCCCGGGCAATGCTGAGTTTCTGGCAGACGCGATGAATCGGATGTTAAATGATCCTGGTCTCAGCCAGTCACTGGCACAGTCAGCGCGGTTGCAGTCTCTGGAACTGTTCACATGCAAACAGGCGGGTGAGCGTCTGAAAGCGTTCTGGGATGCTTTGACTGGTTGAGTCTGAACGACCGATCTCAAGAGCGATCGTTTGGGTGGAATTCTTCCCAGCGTTTCCAGGCGTAATCCCATTCCATCCACAGTCGCAGCACGGACCAGAGGATCCGCATTTTGCTGAGTTGATCGGGAGGCAGCTTACCCTGCGATTCGACAGCATCCTGGGTGGCTGATGCCAGACCCCAGTGACTGGCCAGTTCCCGACAGAGATTGTCGGCGGTGAGATCAATTTCCGCTTCTTCTGAGACAAAGCCGGCAGCGTCCGCCATCACGAACAGTTCAAACAGCTGGCTGCGATAGGGGTCCAGCTCCAGCGGTTTGGTTTCTGCTTCTGCTTCGCTGACTAACCTGGCCACTCGCTGGATGATATCATTGGCTAATTCCCGGGAGGCGGTAGAGACATTGTTTGCGGAGTCACGAGACATAGGACTGAAAATCACTCTCAAAATAGCAGGATGGATGGAACAGATAACAAAAACACACCCTGATCCAGGGGATCAAGGTGTGTTTAGAGAATATCGAATTTGTCACTGTTCAGCAACTACCACTTAGCTGCGAATCCCTTCGCGGGATTTATGGGAGCAGGAAGATCAGACCGGTTGCTGTAAGTCCTTCGGTAACTGCCGCTTTGGTATTCCAGGGAATTCCATTGATGCGTTTCGGAATATTAGGTTCACCCGGACGATAAAATCCCAGAGGATACATTTTTTTCTTCACGGGGTCGATGCTCATCTGGTAAGGCAATGCGAGCAACTGACCGGTGAACCGGCCGACGGAGACAAATGGCTGTACCAGATCGCGGCGTGAGTAACCATAACGTTCCAGGTTGGGGTCTTCAAAATAGAGTGGGTTATAATTGATGTCAGAAGCTTCCCAGGTATAAATGCTTTCGGTGAAGTTACGACCCGAGTAAGGTTCATGGCTCAATTGGAATTCGCGAGGGCAAGCCAGGATGTGTTCCCCCTGCTCATCGGTAGTTTTACAGGGTTTGCCGTCCGGTCGCGGGCACAGGTTGCGACAGGGCTCGTTTTTGGCAATTTCAGGATCAGGTTCGTAGTTGAAGAACGGGTTGATGCCGGCAATCTTCTTCAACATATGAGGCGTTTCGTCTTCCAGAAAATCTGGAGAATTGGGGTCCAGGCCAGGTACAGGATCGGCCGGTTCATATGTGTTTTGAGTATTGATGTAAGTCGAACCTGCAGTCTGAGTATCCGGGAAGACCGGTACAATCTGCTGTGGCTGACTGACAGGAGCCGGTCCTTTGAATTCCAGATTTTTTGCTGTTGTCGTCGGTCCAGACGGATTCTGTTCCAGGCCGATCGTTTTATAAGATTCTGCTCCGGGTGCGACGGGTGTGCTGAAGCTGGTTGCTGCCGGGGCTTTGTTAAGTGCACCGGTGGCAGCCGGTGTTTGCGGCATGTCATCGGGAATCTGGCGGAACTCGGGAACGAATTCCAGTTCATCACTGTTGCGGCTGATTTTACGCTGCTCGCGACGATCTTTGCGTTCCTGTTTTTTCAGTTCGCGTTTGTTCTCTTTCGCCAGCGATTCCCAGCGTTGTTCGGGAGAACGGGTTTTGAGTTCTTCCCAGGTTTGCGCTGTCGAACTGGACTGGGACAGAAACGGATCGGTGGATGTCGCAGGCTCACCAGCAAATGAGTAAGGGCATGATCCCAGCGCGATCGTCACGGTCAACAGCCACCGCAGGCGGCGACTATTCCATGGGCGAATGCTCGGCTGTGTAATTTGGTGCTTCTTGAGTAACTGCAATATCATGCGGATGGTTCTCCCTGACCGTTGCTGCTGAAACCTGAATAAATCGAGCTTCGGTACGCATTTCCGCGATAGACTGGACACCCAGGTAACCCATGCCGGCCCGTAGTCCTCCTACAAGCTGATAGAGCAGATTCTGCAGCGGGCCTTTGTAGGGCACGCGACCTTCTACTCCTTCCGGAACGAGTTTTTTAGCTGTGTCCTTTCCATCTTGATTAATAGAACTTTGACGGTAACGTTCGCTACTGCCTTTAACCATCGCTCCCATTGACCCCATACCACGATAACGCTTGAAACTGCGTCCCTGGTAAAGAATCAATTCGCCCGGACTCTCATCCAGACCTGCGAGCAAACCTCCCAACATCACCGTATGGGCACCCGCTGCCAGTGCCTTGGCAATATCTCCACTGTATCGAATCCCTCCATCGGCGATGACCGGAATTCCCGACCCCTCCAATGCCTTGGCGGCATTTGAAATGGCCGTTAACTGCGGTACACCGACACCGGAAATAATTCGTGTCGTACAGATTGAACCAGGACCAATGCCGACCTTGACGGCATCTGCACCCGCATCTGCCAGGTCACGGGCACCCTGTTCTGTCGCCACATTACCGGCAACGACATCGATGTCCCATTGCTTTTTGATTTCTCTGACGGTCTCGATCACATTGCCTGAATGGCCGTGTGCACTGTCAACAACCAGGAGATCAACCCCTTTTTCAATCAGTAAAGCGGCTCGTTCATAATCGCGTACACCAACGGCAGCTCCCACTCGCAGCCGACCTCGTGAATCTTTAGAGGCCAGAGGGAACTGCATCGTCTTGTCGATGTCTTTAATTGTTATAAGCCCCTTCAGTTGATAATTTTCGTCAACCAGCAGAAGTTTCTCGACCTTATTTTCTAATAATATCCGCTGAGCCGCTTCAAGTGTTGTATCTTCTTTAGCCGTTACAAGCTTATCTTTCGTCATAACCTCGGAAATAGACTTGTCTGGCGTGTCTAAAAATCGTAAGTCCCTACTCGTTAAAATCCCTACAAGCTTCCCATTTTTCGTGACGGGGACACCGCCGATATTCCTGCGTTTCATGATTTCGGCAGCTTCAGCGACCGTGGCTTCCGGCGGCAGGGTGACAGGATCGACGATAACCCCATGTTCACTCCGCTTGACCACGTCAACGAGCATCGCCTGCTGTTCGGCTGTCATATTCTTATGAATAATGCCAATGCCCCCCTCCTGGGCCATCCCGATCGCCATGTCACTTTCGGTCACTGTATCCATGGGACTGCTGATGATCGGAACATTCAGAGGGATATTTCTGGTAAGCTGTGTGGCTACACTGACTTCCGATGGCATTATTTCACTGTATGCAGGTTGCAGTAAGACGTCATCAAATGTAATTCCCTGACAGATAATGCGATCTTCCATTGTTCCTCTCCTTAACACGACGCTTGAATATTTTTGCTGTTTATATGTAATTTAATTCAAAGTTATTTTTGATGAACGCATTTTAGGCACTGCCTGGAAGGCAGGCAATTTTTTTACCGTTTTGCCTGTTGTGCGATCTGTTCCTGAAACGAGTTAGCCAGTTCAATCAGTTCGGGAACATTCAGTTCTTCGGCCCGTGTTTTTTCTTTATCAATCCCATGGGATAACAGGATTGCGTCGACGTCCGCTTTGGGTAGCTGTTTGCTGTACATCCCCACGAGAGTACTCCGCATCAGTTTACGGCGATGCTGAAACACTCTGCGGAGAAAGTCCTGAAAGAAGACCCGGTCGACAATCTTCTGTTTGAGTGGCGGATTGGGTGTGAGCTGAACGATGGCCGAATCGACTCCGGGACGCGGCCAGAAGACCGTTGGCCCCAGTTTCTTCAGCAGCTTCACAAAACACTGTGACTGCAACCAGACCGACAGGGCACCGTAATTGGACGAGCTTGGCTTACAGGCCATCTTCAACCCGAGTTCGTACTGAATCGTCACAACCATGCGATTCCAGGGCAGATCGGAGGCCACGATATTCGAGATGATCGGCGTTGCCACATTGTAAGGCAGGTTTGCCACCAGCTTGAGCTGACTGCCCGGATGCGCTTCCAGTTGAGCGGCAATTTCATCGAGCACGATCGGGGACATATGGTTTTTATTTTTTAACGCATCACAGTTCAGCAGCGTGATGTTGTCGTATTTCTGTGTCGCTTCCTGTGCCAGGGTGTGCATGTTGCGGTCGTATTCCACCGTGATCACATGCGCTGCCTGTTGCGCCATGAAGGTGGTCATGCCTCCCGTGCCGGTTCCGACTTCAAGCACAATATCGTTGGGCTGGATATGGCCGTGTTCAACAACGTACTCGATGATATTCAGATCGATCAGAAAGTTCTGGCCCAGATCAGAGCGCGGGTTAAAGCCATGCCGCTCAAAGAGCTGCATTAAATAAGATCGAGTCTGCCTTTCATCTTCTTTCATTGAAACCATCTGATGTTATGGGAATCAGTTTCTGTACATACTTCCCGAGGATGTCCGTTTCGATATTCACGACGCTGCCCACCTGTTTCTGGCCCAGGGTGGTCACTTCCAGCGTATGCGGTATCAAAGCGATACTGAAGGCTGCCGGCTGGCATTCCACAACTGTCAGGCTGATCCCGTCAATCGTGACCGAACCTTTCGCAACCATCTGCAGTGCTAATGCTTCTGGTACATTGAACCACATCGTGATCCACTCCCCATCCCTGTCGATCGATTTGATCGTACCGACGCCATCCACGTGGCCCTGGACAAAATGCCCGCCGAGTCTGCCGTTGGCTGCCAGGGGACGCTCCAGGTTGACTTCATCGCCCGGTGCCAGCAAACCCAGGTTGGTTTTGGCAAGGGTTTCCGCGCCCGCCTGAAATTTCAGGAAGCCGACTGCGATTTCAACGACCGTCAGGCAGCATCCGTTGATGGCCACACTGTCTCCCATGTGGGCATCATTCGTTATCCATTCCGGAATCGCAAGCGTTAAATCGATGGCGGAGCCGTCCTTCTCCAGAAGATGAACGGTACCTCGACCCTCGACCAGTCCCGTAAACATCGGCGACAGTACCTTCAAGGTTCGATTAAAGGGGGAGTTAAACGTGCCAGTTTCTCAAATTTGTTTCGATTTGTATAGTCGTCCAGAGACAACTTCTTCCCAAAAAGCACGAATTGGAGACGAAAACGCGAAATAACAGAACAGAACCGGGATGGCCAGCTCCTGAACCAGAAACACCAGCGCCATCGAAAAGACCAGTTGCAGCACATGGCGACGGCTGCGCTGACCTCTGAACAGTTGATTAAAAACATGCGAATAACGAATCCGCGAGACCATCAACGCCGCGACCGCCAGTGTGATCCAGGGGAGCGACCAGGCGACCGCGGGGATCAACCAGTCGGCAATCGACTTGGCCAGGGTATCGTGTTCTGTCTCCGCCAGTTTGTAGATTCCCCGCATCGCGATGAGAAACGAAGCCACAACTCCAGCTGCCGCGGGAGAAGGAAGACCGCTGAACCCTTCATGCGTATCTTCCTCTTCTGTTTCCACGTTGAAACGCGCCAGCCTCAGGATCGTACAAACGGCAAACAGCAGCGCAATGACCCATAACAGCCGGGGATGATAATCCGTGCGAAACTGGACCATCTGCAGCATCAGAAATGCCGGCGCCACTCCGAAACTGATGGCATCACACAGGCTGTCGAGCTGGGCACCAAATTCACTGGTCTGGTTGGCCCAGCGGGCGGCGCTCCCATCCAGCGCATCAAACAGCATCGCCACGAAAATCAAAACCGCGGCGATAAACAGGTGCTGATTTTCAAATGAATTATACAGGCCCGGTGAAGTTCCCAGCATGCGGGTCAGGCCACCACCATTGGCTGCCTGTCCCAGATATTCCGGACCGACCTTCGCCGCATAGGTAATCGCACCAAATCCGCAAGCCGCATTTCCCAGTGTCAGCAGCGTCGGGAGCACGGCGATCAGTTTACGCTTCTTTGTCATCATTGGATGCCTTCCCCATTGGTGTCACACTCTCTGCAGCATCCGTGTACTTTGCCAGAATCGTCGATCCTGCCAGCAGCTTATCACCTGGTTTGGTGAGGATTTCCAGGCCTGGTTCCCTGGGAAACACGATTACCGTCCTTGAGCCCAGTTTAATCATGCCAAACTGCTGGCCCTTTTCTAATTCATCGCCTGGTTTGATGCGGCAGACAATGCGGCGGGCAATCGCGCCGGTAATCTGCTGCACCAGCATCGGCCGGTTCGTGGGTGCCGGCATCTGCAGGTAAACTTCCAGACGCTCATTCTCGCGCGTGGATTCCGGTCGCAGTGCGTTCAGACATTTACCCGGTTTATAAGCGAGTTTGATAATCTTCCCCGCGACTGGCATGCGGTTGATGTGCACATTGAAGATCGACAGGAAAATGCCGATCTCAATCGCCGGGCCGCCTATGTATTC